>Ga0302228_10000192_pt1 | contig 55522 bp, 41 predicted proteins | sample II_Palsa_N1_2_FD_193519 | JGI IMG/M metagenome (GOLD analysis project Ga0302228, IMG submission 193519) | Peat permafrost microbial communities from Stordalen Mire near Abisko, Sweden - II_Palsa_N1_2 | ecosystem: Environmental > Terrestrial > Soil > Palsa > Peat permafrost | place: Sweden... | reverse complement strand
GGCCGCGGCTATTGCCGATAATGTCGTTGTTCAAGTCGGCCTCTACCTGCCAGCCTTGCGCCACGGCGTAGTCGGCCAGCACCTTGCCGCCGTAGAGGCCTTGCTCCTCGCCGGACAAGGCGGCGAATACCAGCGTGGCCTGATTGTCCTGCTTGGACAGCAGACGAGCTGCCTCGATCAATGCTGCCACACCGGATGCGTCGTCATTGGCGCCCGGCGCATCGCTCTTGCTGTTCATCACGTCGGTGACGCGTGAATCGAGGTGGCCGGTCATCACGATCACCCGATTGGGATCGCCCTTGCCGCGCTTGATCGCGACCACGTCCATCACTTCGGTTGGCGTGGGCAATCGTTTGCCGGTGAACGTCTGCGATGGTGTAACCACTTCGATGCAGCCGCCGCAATCCTGCGAGATGGTCTCAAAGCGCGATTTCACCCATTGACGAGCCGCACCGATGCCGCGTGTCTTCGACGTGGTGTCCGACATCGTGTGGCGCGTACCGAAGCTGACCAGCTGGGTGATGGTGGTACGCAATTCGGCTTCACTCGGTGCGCTGGCCAGCGTTTGCAGGGCAGGTTGATCGTACGACGCAATGGAGGAAGTTTGTGCCAGGGCGCCGATGCTCGCGGCTGCCAGCATGGAAAAGGCAAAAATTTGCAGGCTTCGATGCATCGTACGTATTCACCGTCAAGGGGTGAACACGATACAACGCTTAGGCAGATAATTGCTGGCCTAAGCGGATAGTTGTCGGTGCGATCGATGGGCCAGACATGTATCGCTCCACGCGTGTATTCGCAATATCTCGTGAGGTCTGCGTCGTCACTTACCGCCAGGGCCAACCATGTCGCACAATGAGACGATGGAGCATCGCGCGCACCATTCTTCGGATTCGACGCCGCTGGCAGCCGGTTCGCCTGGCCAGCAGGACATCGACGCGCTTGCCAATCTGGTTAACCAGCAGCGGCACACTGAAGCCGAAGCGCTGGCACGAAAGCTCATCGACCGCTTTCCCGAATACGGCTTTGCCTGGAAGGTACTTGGCGCGTCGCTCAAATCACAGGGGCAGATGGTGGAAGCCGTTGCCATCGAGCAACAAGCCGCCGTCCTTTTGCCGCACGATGCCAACGTGCATTACAACCTCGGCAACAGCTTGATGACATTAGGGCAGCCGAGTGATGCCGCCGACAGTTATCGTCGTGCCGTTGCGATCAGGCCGGATCATTTCAAAGCACATTTCAATCTCGGCAATGCGCTAAGCGCACAACACCGGCTGAAGGATGCGATGGACAGCTATCGGCACGTGCTGGTGATTCGGCCGGATTTCGTCGAAGCCCATGCCAAGCTCGGCCATGCCCTCATCGCGACCGGCCAACCCGGCGAAGCAGAGGTGCATCTGCTTCGCGTTCTGGCAGCGCGCCCGGACGACGCGCCGGTGCATAACAGCCTGGGCATCGTGTATCGCAGCCAGGGCTGCAAGGCCGACGCTGAGGCCTGCTATCGTCGCGCATTGGCGATCGACCCGAACTACGTCGAGGCACACACAAATCTAGGCAATGCGCTTGGCGACCAGGGCCGCATGGTTGAAGCGGAGTCCAGCTATCGTCAGGCGCTGGCGCTCAACGATGGATATGCCGAGACGCATTTCAATCTCGGCAACATCCTGCGTGACCAGAAGCGGCAACTCGACGCGGAACAAAGCTATCGGTGCGCGTTGAAGATCGCGCCCAATCATTTGCGGGCGCTCAACAATCTGGGCCTGTGTCTCAAGCGGCAGGGTCGCCTGGAAGAGGCCAGTCAGTGTTTCGAGGCCGCCATCGCGATCAAACCGGATTTCATTCAGTCGCACTGCAATCTCTCGCCACTCAAAACCTATACCGCTGACGACCCCCATCTCAGACTGTTCGAAAGCCAGCAGCATCAACTCCCCACGTTGCCGAGAACAGGGCGCATCAGCTATTGGTTTGCCTTGGGCAAGATGCGCGAAGATGTTGGCCGCTACGAGGATGCATTCGCCGCCTATGCGGAGGGAAATCGCTTGCAGCACGAGCAATTTCCGCACGACGAAGCTCGCGAGGTGGCGCTGACGGAGTGTCTGCAATCCGTATTCAGCGCCTCATTCTTTGCCAGTCGGCCGAAGCCGGCTTACGCGGACAAGGCGCCGATCTTCATCGTCGGCATGCCGCGTTCGGGTACCTCACTGATCGAGCAGATCCTGTCTACCTATCCAGGAGTTTATGGCGCTGGCGAGCTGAGCGACTTGGACGATGTAGTGCATGCCATCGCCACGAAAACAGGTGAACAGGTAGATGCCTATCCGGAAGTCGTCACCACATTGTCGGCCGATGAGTTCCATCGCCTGGGCGAAACCTACATCGAACGCATTTGGCGGCTGGCGCCGGAAGCCGAACGCATCACCGACAAGATGCCGGCCAATTTTCTGCACTTGGGCATGATTCACCTGATGCTGCCGCATGCCAGGATCATCCATGCCATGCGCGATCCGATGGACTCGTGCTTCTCGTGTTACTCACGCCTGTTCGCAAACAACAATCTCGATTTCGCCTACAGTCTGGACACGGTGGGACGCTATTACGTGCGTTACATTCAGCTGATGCAGCATTGGCACCGCGTACTGCCGACGGGCACGGTGCTGGACGTCCGCTACGAGGATATGGTGACGGATACCGAGGGCCAGGCGCGACGTTTGCTTGACCACCTCGGCCTGCCGTGGGACGAGCGCTGCCTCGACTTCCACCGGAACAAGCGCGTCGTCAAAACCGCCAGCATCGCCCAGGTACGCAAACCGATCTACCGATCATCCATAGCGCGCTGGAAACACTTCGAGACGCATCTGAGCCCGCTGCTGGATATCGTTAAAGACTATCGGTGATCTGATTTTCGCCTTCCGGCGGTAGCCGCTTTGCCAGGTTCACTAAAAGAAGAGCCCAGCCTTGCGACTGGGCTCTTCACGTTGGATTACCGTAACAGCCACTTGTTCCAGCGGCTGTCCGGTTTGCTTGGCTTACTGCACGGTCAGTGTGACGTCGTCGAGCGTGAAGTCGGTGTTACCCGAAGACGAAGTCTCCTTGCCGGTGAACTTGATGGTGACCGTCTGACCGATGTACGCGGCCAGATTGGCGGTCTCCACCGCATAACCGGTGTTGGTATTGAGGCTGGTGAAGGTCGACAGGGTCTTCAGCACCGTGCCGGACGAATTCAGCACCTGCACGGTCAAGGTATCGGCCGCTGTACTCTTGGTCGAGTCGATATGCAGGTAGTACTGCAAGGTCGCCGTCGTCTTGCCGCTTGGAATCGCTACCGACTGCGACGCCGTGTCGGTGTGCGAAGCACCATATCCATCAAGCCACGCGAACCAGGTCCCCGCATGCGATGTCTCGCCGCTACCGCAGTAGCTGGACGACGAGCTGCTGGTGCTGCACAGCACACCCGAGCTCAAGGTCCATGGCGAGGCAGTACCGGTTTCGAAGCCAGTGTTGACGAGGATCTGGGTCGGGGTGCCGCCGCCACTGCTGCTGACTGTCACCGATGCCGTCTTGGAGCTGGTAGTACCGCTGACGCTGTCGGTCACGGTCTCAGTCACACTGTAGGTGCCGGCGGCCGCATAGGTGTGGCTCGGGCTGGCGACAGCCGAGGTGCTACCGTCACCGAAGGTCCACGCGTGCGTGCTGATGGTACCGCCCGAATCGGTGGACGAATCAGTGAACGTAGCAGTCAAGCCACTGGTGGTGTCGCTGAAGTTGGCTACTGGCGTGCCGCCAGTGCTGCCGCCACCACCGCTGATGTTGCTCGAAAGGGAACTGACGATGATGCTGCCGAAGCCGGTGGTGTAGTCCCAGCCCACTGCTGCCGTCTCACCATCGTTGTTGCCCGAGGTGATGTCGTGGAAGTCCGCCGCATAGTTGGCAGCTGCTGCCTTGTAGACCAGCGGAGCGGCAAAGCCAAGGGCACCGCCATTCGCGCCCTGGATACGTGCCCATGCGCCGACGAACAGCGGTGAGGCCAGGCTGGTGCCGCCGATCTGCTGGTTTGCCTGGCCGTCCACGATGACTAGCGCACCGGAATCCGGGCTGGCGTCATAGGCGATGTCAGGCACGCCGCGGAACTTGGACGTACCGTTCTGACCCACGCCCACCTGCCAGCTGGGAATCGGCTCGAACGTGCTGGGGCTGCCGCCGGTTGCACCTTCACTCTCGCTGAGATTGTTCCATACCGTCTCGCTGTCCCAGGTGGTGCCGGTGGTATACACCTCGGTACCGCCCGCCGAGATCACGTATTGCGAACTGGCTGGCCAGCTTGGGGTTATGCCGCTGGTGCACTCGTTGGCGCCGGAATCGCCGGCTGACACCGAGAAGGTCTGGCCTTGCGCCACAGCTTGTTCGAAGACCGTATCTTCCGCCGTGGTCGTACCCGCTGATTTGGCGTCGGTTTCGCATTCGCCCAGCGAGACGTTGATCACGACAGCCTTGTCGTCGGTCACGGCCAGGTTGTAGTCGGTGGTGAGTGCCGCGTCGGAAAGGCTTGCTGCATCGTAGAGGATCAGGCTTTTCACGCCACCGGTCATCGCGAGGATGTCCTGGGTGTCCAGATCCCATTCGCCGTCACCGCTTGCCGAGACGCTACCGGTGTTGCCTGTACCCTCGATCGATGGCACGAGAGACGGCAGACCGTTGGTGCTCTCAAAGGACTTGACGTCGCTGAGCACGTCGCTCATCTGGCCCGAAACGATGTTACCGACCGTGACCGTCGATGCGGTAGGGAGGCTGCTGGCACCGTAGATCTTGGGAAAATCGAGTGGGTTGTGACCGGCGGCCGTTCCAGTAGCCAACGGGTGTGCAGCGTTCGTGTGGGCCCTGACGGCGAACGTATGCGACAGATGTACATTATCCAGACCGAGTACGGTCTGCACGGTGTCCTGCAGCGCAGCGGGAATCATCACGGCGCTTGTATTGTGATAAGCGTTGCGGCCGTCGTGGGTACGTACACTCTCGAACGTGGTGTTGAACGTAGCGCGCACAGTGTCCGAGGTCGCGTCGCCTTCAACCAGCAAACGGTTCGGGGCGATGGTGACGTTCTTGTAGCCAGCCTTGGTCAAGTAATCGGCCACGGCCTGCGCCTGCGCCTGGGTCGGCGAGTACTGCGCGGCGAATTGCGCCGGACTCATCGAACGCTGCGCGACCGGTGTACCCGGCTGTTCGGCTTTGGCCACAAAGCTGTCCAATTGATCCTTATTGCGCAGCTTGAGCGAAACCACGATGTGCATCGGCTGCGAGACGGCCAGCGGTCCGGTCGATACGTCACCGTTACGCAGCGCGTTGACTTGTTGGGTTGCCAGCGCGACAAACGCGTTACTGACATTGCTTGCGGGGGTGGCACAGACAGACGCAGTGGCGGCCAGGGCAATGGATGCGACCAGCAGCTTGAGACGGAAATGATTTTGCATTGGAACTCCCGAAGTGTTTTAAGAGGCAAAACGAGCCCGCACGGGGCACGAAGACCTCATGAAATAAATGCCGTGGACAGACACGGCATGGCTGACTTTCTTGGATTGCCTTGCAATCCTGTTGCGTTCCGTACGCCCTCTTTGAATATCTCTACAAGGATCAACACGCACGCTTTGACAGGGCGACGTCAAAATCAAAAAAGAAACGTCGTAACAGGACCGTCTACCAAACTCCCGATTGGCGAACTCTGTGACGTTATGGCGAAGTCTGGAGTATCGTCAATAGGACTTTTTGAAGTATTGGGTGATTGCAATCACACAACGGTCGGATCGTTTTATTTTTATTCCGTCTGAAAAGGTTTTCGCAGGAAATTAAGCTATCTCTGATTTTCTGGCTGACTACTTTTCCTTGATCTCATTCTCGACACACCCAAGAAAATTTGATTGATAAATCATTAAAAACAATAATTTATATTAAATTTCTAGTCGGCGATCAGCGAAAATTCTTCAAGAGAGCGCAGATTTTCGGACGGGAATAGCAATAACTTGCATATTTCGCAAGTAGATGCGTTTAGATCGATATTATTCATATCGCTTCAGATATCACGGTTGGCGGCTGAATATACGAAGATCTTCGTGGATAATAAAAAGACAATGCTGATTATCTATAGCGTCTTAATTATCCAGGGGATGAATAACAATCAATTTAGTGTCTACGATGAGTTCATCTGAATAATTAATTGGCATGAGTTAATACCAAAAATTTTGGTCCTTACGTGAAAGCAACGCGATGCTTTGCGGGGGTCTGCAGCAATAAGCGCTGAAGCGGCGGTTTCGATCTGTGGAAGCAACGTGCAACCATGCACGAATGACTAAAGCCGCTGTTCCTCAAGTGACAATCATTGGTGGTGGCCCCGCTGGCCTGATGGCGGCCGAGGCCGCGTGCGCTGCCGGCTTCGCCATTGATCTCTACGACGCGATGGGTTCGGTGGGTCGCAAATTTCTCTTGGCAGGGAAGGGCGGCCTCAACCTGACCCACGTCGAGCCCTTTGCTGACTTTGTCGATCGTTTTGGCACGCGCAAGACAGAGATCACTCGCTGGCTGGACGCATTCAATGCGCAGGCCTTGCGCAACTGGGCGAGCGGTTTGGGCGTGGATACGTTCGTCGGTAGTTCGGGTCGCGTATTTCCTGCAGATCTCAAGGCAGCTCCGCTCTTGCGCCGATGGTTGCGCCGGTTGCGCGAATCCGGTGTCGTGTTTCACATGCATCATCGTTGGCTAGGCTGGCAGGACGATGGCGCACTACGCTTCGCTACCGCACAAGGCGAGCACATCGTCAAAGCGAATACGGTGATATTCGCGCTGGGCGGTGCCAGCTGGCCACAGCTCGGCTCCGACGGTGCGTGGGTAGATTCGATGTCGCAACTAGGTGTCGGAATTGCTCCGCTGCAGCCGGCAAACGGCGGCTTTGAAATTCCCTGGAGTGAGCATCTGATCAGCCGATTCGCCGGCGCGCCACTCAAGCCTGTCGTCGCGCACTGGACTGATCGTCAGGGCACCTCGCATGCGCGGCAGGGCGAATTCGTGCTTACCGAGTACGGTATCGAGGGCAGCCTGATTTACGCGATCGGCGCCGAGCTCCGCGAGCAGATTACCGAACGCGGAGAAGCCGTGCTCATGCTGGATCTGGTGCCGGGCTACGCGCAGGCCCTACTAGCTGAGCGTCTTGCGGCGCCGCGCGGCAAGCACAGCATCGGCGACTGGTTGCGCCGCCGGGCCGGGTTGGATCCTTACAAGAGCGCGCTGGTATTCGAATTGACCGCCAAGGCAACGTTGGCCGATCCGGTCGCTTTGGCCGCGCAACTCAAGGCGCTTCCACTTCACCTGCGCAAACCGCGCCCGATGGCCGAGACCATCAGCACGGCCGGCGGCATACGGCTTGAGTCGCTGGATGATGCACTGATGCTTCGTGCGCGGCCCGGCGTGTTCTTTGCTGGCGAAATGCTGGATTGGGAGGCGCCAACGGGCGGCTATCTGCTGACCGCCTGCTTCGCCAGTGGGCTGATCGCCGGTCGCGGAGCCGCCGAATGGATTAAAAGTGGCCGGCCTGGAACGCCGTAATCTGCAGTGCATTCAAGGCGCGGGCTGCTTCACGAGCTTGATCTCGAACAGCTTCGGCCAGCGCTTGCCAGTGACGAAAAGCCGATCGTGTTTCGCGTCGTAGGCGATACCGTTGAGCACATCGTTGACCGGTTCGGGTAGTTGGCTGATATCAAGCAGGCTGGCCAGGTCGAGCCAGCCGGTAACATGGCCGGTTGCCGGATCGATCAGCGCGATCTTGCTGGTGAGCCAGATGTTGGCGTAGATGGTGCCCTTCACCCATTCCAGTTCGTTGAGGTTGGTTACCGGCACGCCGTCGGCGGTCACGGCAATGCTGCCGGTCTGCGCAAGGGTGTCTGGATTGAGGATGCGCAGGATGGACGAGCCGTCGCTCATGTAGAGCTGCTTGCTGTCGCGCGTGAGTGCCCAGCCCTCGCCAGGGTAGGCAAAGGTGCGCTCCAATTTGAACGTGTTGAGGTCATGGACGAAGCCGATCTGGCTTTTCCAGGTCAGCTGCATCAGCTTGCCCTTCCAGTCCACGATGCCCTCGCCAAAATACTGCGGTGGCACGTCGTAACGTTGCAGCACCTTGCCGGTCTGCAGCTCGACCTTGCGCACGGTGGATTCGCCGGCTTCACCGGTGGCCTCGTAAAGAAACCCATCCTTGTAGAACAGGCCCTCGGTATAGGCAGAAATATCGTGTGGATAAACGTGCATGACCTTGTAGCCATAAACCGGTATCGCTGCCCCGGCTTGTGTGCAGCAGGCGAGCATGGCGAAGGCGAGAAGGTAAGTCAGCCGTCGAATCATCGGAATCATTCCGTCGTTTGGTTGGGTGATGATGGTTGGGTGATGGGTATGCCCGCGCTCAAGCCAGCGGGCGCACGCGGAAATTGCGGCCTTTGATCTTGCCGGCGCGCAATCGGTCCAGTGCCTTGGTCGCCAGCGAGCGGCTGATCGCCACGTAGGCGCGGGTGGCGTAGACGTCGATCTTGCCGATGTCTTTCGCGGCAAGGCCCGCGTCGCCGGTGAGTGCGCCGAGGATGTCGCCAGGACGCAGCTTGTCCTGCCGGCCGGCATCGATCACCAGGGTTTTCATCGGTGCCAGATGCAGGGTCTTGCTGCGCTGTGGCGAGACTTTCAGTGGCTTCCACGGTAGCGGCATGCCGTTCAACTCTTCGATATTGTTCGCCTTGGGCCGCTCGCGCGACGCACATAGCGTAATAGCCAGGCCGGATTGCCCGGCGCGGCCAGTGCGGCCGATGCGATGCGTGTGCGTTTCCGGATCGTGTGCGATGTCGTAGCTGATCACCAAAGGCAGCGCCGCGATGTCCAGTCCGCGTGCGGCGACGTCGGTAGCCACCAGCACACTGCAGCTGTGATTGACGAAGCGCACCAGCACTTCGTCGCGGTCGCGTTGTTCCATGTCGCCGTGCAGGGCCAGCGCGGAGAAGCCGCGGCGATCGAGCTCCTGCGCCACGGCGTCGACTTCGCGGCGCATATTGCAGAACACCAGCGCCTGGTTGCCCGAAACCTCTGCACCACGCTCGCCGCTGAGCAGTTGCGCCAATGCGTCCATCTTCTGTGCCGGCTCGACTTCGTGGAAGCGTTGCTCGATCGCGGGCTTCTCATCAGCCGGCGCATCCACGGTCACCTCGACGGGATCATTCTGCAGACGTTGACTGACGGCGCGGATCTCTTGCGGATACGTAGCGGAGAACAGCAGCGTTTGGTGATGCCTGGCGATGCGCCCGACGATGTCGTCGATGGCATCGCTGAAGCCCATGTCGAGCATGCGGTCAGCCTCGTCCAGCACCAGCACCTTGATGCCGCCGCCGTGCAGGCTGCCCCGCTTGAGGTGCTCCTGCACGCGGCCGGGCGTACCGACCACGATGTGCGGATCGTGGGTGAGCGAGGCCAGCTGCGGGCCTAGCGGCATGCCACCGCACAGAGTCAGCAGCTTCACGTTGGCGATATTGGCGGCCAGCTTGCGGATCGCCTTGCTCACCTGGTCGGCCAGCTCACGCGTCGGGCACAGCACCAGCACCTGCAGCCGGATCGTGTCGGCGTCGAGCGTCTGCAGCAGGCTGAGGCCGAACGCGGCGGTCTTGCCACTGCCGGTCTGCGCCTGCGCGATTACGTCGCGGCCTTCGAGCATCGGCGGCAGGCTCTGCGTCTGCACCGGGGTCATGCTGGTGTATCCCAGTGTCTCGATGCTGGCGAGCAGGGCGGGTTTGAGGGCAAGTGTGCTGAAGGTGGTCATACGCGCATGATCGCATGACCGCCGCTGCGGCAATCGGCAGCTTGCATCCGTACGCTGGCTCGCCGACCCTGTAGGACTACCGACAAGCGACGAAACCCATGGATATCGTGTTCATCGAAGACCTGCGCATCGATACCGTCATCGGTATCTACGACTGGGAGCGCCGCGTGCGCCAGACGCTGTCATTCGATATCGAGATGGCGTTCGACAACACGCGCCCGGCGGCCAGTGACAATATCGCCGACACGTTGAATTACAAGGAAGTTTCCAAACGTCTGATCGGTTACGTCGGCGAATCGAGCTTCGGCCTGGTCGAGACGCTTGCCGAACGCTGTGCGGCGATCGTCCGCGAGGAATTCGGCGTCAGCTGGGTGCGCTTGAAACTGTCCAAACCCGGCGCTGTGCGCGGCGCCAAAGCCGTTGGCGTGCGTATCGAACGCGGAACCCGGCCAGTCTGATGGCGCGGGTCTATCTCAGCCTGGGCTCCAACATGGAGCCGCAGCGTTATCTGCGCGCAGCGGTGAATGAACTGCGTCAGCGCTTCGGTAGCTTAACGGTGTCCCCGGCGTATCGAAACAAGGCAGTGGGTTTCAACGGGCCGGAGTTCGTCAATCTGGCGGTGGGGCTGGATACCGATCTGTCACCCACCGATTTGAACGAATGGCTGCATGCGCTGGAAGATCGTCATGGCCGCCGCCGCGACGTGCCGCGCTACGCCGATCGCACGCTTGATCTGGATATCGTCTTCTACGATGGCCTGGTCATTGAGGGTCCCGGCCACCTGCAGATACCGCGTAACGAGCTGCAGTTCGCCTTCGTGCTGCGCCCGATCGCGGATATCGCGCCGGATTTTCGGCATCCGGTCAGCGGCCAGCGCATGGCCGATTTGTGGGAAGCGTTTCCAGCCGAGCGCGAGCCGATGCGCGTGGATTCCCTTATGGATATGACGGTGGGTTGAGCAAATCGCTGGATTACCTGGCGGTAAGAAGATCCGTTATTACTTGCAGAGCCGGGTGCTTGAGGATCTTTTTCGCCCCATTCTTCCGTCACTGTTGACGCATCATGGTGAGGCGCAGCTGCTCGTTCATATTGACAGCATGCGTCCGCCATCCACGTGGATAACCTGCCCGGTCACATAGTGCGCATCGCGTAGCAGCCACAGAGCCGCATTCGCCACATCCTCTGGCGTGCCTGTGCGCTTCAGCGGAGTGCGGGCGAGCAGCGTCTGCTGTTCCTCATCGCTTTTGCCCTCGGTGGGCCACATCACCGCCCCCGGCGCAATACCGTTGACGCGGATATCAGGCCCCAATTCCAGAGCCAGTGAGCGCGTCATCGCCGATAGCGACGCTTTGGCCATGCAATACAAGGTATATCCCGCCAACGGGCGTTCCGCGTAGATGTCCAGCAGGTTGACGATGCCACCTTTCGCTGCCCGCAGCGCCGGTATCGCGGCCTGACTGAGGAAGAACGGTGCCTGCGCATTGGAGGCGAACAGCTCGTTCCATTGCGCCGGCGTAGCGTTGTCGAGCGGCGTGGCATAAAACGCGGAGGCATTGTTGACCAGCGCATCGAGCCGGCCAAAATGCGCCAGCAGTTTTTCGATCAGCGTTGGCAGCGAGCTAAGATCCGCCAGTTCAGCCGGCAGCAACAGCGTGCTGCCGGCTCGCTGTTGTTCCAGCTCTTTGGCCAGTGCCTGCGCCTCGTTGCTGGAATGGCGATAGTGCAAAGCCAGGTCGTAGCCCGCTGCGTGCAGCATTCGCGCTATCACTGCGCCTACACGCCGGCTGGAGCCGGTGATCAATGCGACGGGTCGAGGATGTGCTGTCGTCATCTGTTGAACGCCACGCTGGCTGGAAAGGTTCTGGCGCTCATTCTGACGTCGGCTTGCGCGACTTGCCTGCGGCTTTTTTGCTGGCGGCCTTGCTGACTTTGTCGGCACCGATCTTGTCGGCAGCTTTCGCGATCTTGCGAGCGGCGCCAGCCAGCGCCTTGTCCGTCGCTTTCCTGGCCACCTTTTTTACGGCCTTTTTAACGGCAGTCTTCGCTGCGCTGGTCACGGTCCCAGTCTTCGCCTTGGGCTTCAGCGCAACCGCGTCGATAGCCACGGCAGCGGCGACTTCCGCCTCGTCGGCGATCTCGATGTCGCCGCTGAACAGCGCGATGGCCGTGCTGGCGACTTGCCCGGTGTCGTAATACGCATAGGCGCCGACGCCGAGCGCGCCTACCACCGGCAGCCAGCGCGAAATCCCTTCGCCGATCGTGCGTTGAGTTAGTTTGACGCCGATTTGTTTGGCGACGCGTTGCACGAGGCTGTGCGACATGCGGCGAAATACCAGTCGATCGCCCATGCGCACGACGAGATCACGAAATGCCTGTGCGGCCGTATGCCGGAACAGGCACCACAGCATCTGTTCGCGGCCGAGCGAGGCATGGCGTCCGTAGGCAGCGGCAATATCACTGACCATCTGACCCTGGATTTTCCAGATCAGCGTCAGCTCCGGCAGCAGCGTCAGCCAGCCCAGCGGGCCGGGCGGCAGTGCCAGCGAACCGGCGGTGAGCGCCGCCCGCTGTGCCGCACGATTGCCGATGCGACGCGCCTCCGCTTCGGGATTCGTACTGCTGTCGACCTTGCTGTTTGGTACCCGACTGACGAAGTCGAGGATGGCCTGCGTCACCTTGTTGTGTTCCACCGGTGCGATGACGGCGGGGACGTTTTTGCTGCTCTTGGTCATGCATGGCTCCCGAGCGACTGATTTATCAGCTTACGCAATGAATGCGTCGGCCGATCTGCGGATATGCAACACCAGTCTAGGCAAATGAAGTGAAGCTCGACTCAATGGCCAGCATGCACCATCCGCATGGGGTGCATCAGTGTCGAATGCGTGCTGATGAATTTCTCGAGGGCATGACTTATGGGGCATACGTCGTGCACGGGCAAGTAGTAATGTTATAACATTACATACACACTGCTTTCCCACATCCCCGATGGACGTCCTGATGAAACTCTCCCTGCTTGCTCTGAGCCTTGCCGTTGCCCTGGGCACCGTGCCCGTCCATGCAACCGATACCGCTTCCGCAACGACAGATGCCGCCACTAGCGACACCACGGCATCGGACGGTACGGCAGCCGACCGCGTGACCCGCAATAAGCAGCTGAAAGACGCGAAAAATCTGGGCACCATCGACGTGACGGCTGCACTGGATCAGGCGCGCAATTCGCTGTCGCCGGATACCGGCAGCAGCCAATATGTGATCGACCAGAAGACGATCCAGGCGTTGCCGCTGGGTGATTCCACGCCGATGAACCAAGTGCTGCTGCAGGCACCCGGCGTGGTTCAGGATTCCTATGGCCAGTTGCATGTTCGCGGTGACCACGCCAACCTGCAATACCGCATCAATGGCGTGATGATTCCCGAGTCGATCTCCGGCTTTGGCCAGACTCTGGATACACAGACTGTTCAGAGCGTGAAGCTGCTCGATGGCGCGTTGCCGGCGCAGTACGGCGAACGCACTGCCGCCGTCGTGGATATCACGACCAAGAGCGGCAGCGATCTCGGCAACGGCGGCAGTGTGGGTATCACCGGTGGTTCCTATGGCACGGTCAATCCCAACGCGTCGCTGTGGGGCAATAGCGGCAACTGGAGCTATTTCTTCACCGGCAACTATCTCAAGAACAACGTCGGCATCGAAAACCCGACGGCGAGCAAAACACCGATTCACGATCACACCAACCAGGTGAAGGCGTTTGGCGATGTCACCTATCTGATCAATAACGATACGCGTCTGAGCTTCCTGTTCGGCGTCTCCAACAACCGCTTCCAGATTCCCAACAACCCGGGCCAGACGCCGCAGTTCGGCTATCTGGATACGGTCAATTTCAACTCCGCCAACTTGAACGAACAGCAGGACGAACAGACCCGCTTCGGCGTGCTGGCGTTGCAGGGCAAGTTGGGCGATACCGCCTATCAGATCTCAGCGGGTGTGCGTTACAGCGGTCTGCAATATTATCCGGATGACATTGGCGATCTGATGTTCAATGGCGTTGCCGGACAGATCAACCAGGGCGATCATGCGAAGACGCTGCAGGCCGATTTCGCCATGCCGTGGGGCGATAACCACACGCTGCGCTACGGCCTCTACGGTGAGTTCGACCAGGCCTATACCAATACCAATTCGCTGGTGTTTCCGGCCAATCCGGATGGCTCACAGGCCAGCACGGTACCGTTCAACATCTTCACCGGCAGCAACATCACCGCCAAAACCTGGGCGGCCTATGTGCAGGATGAATGGAGTATCGGCGACAACTGGACGCTGAACTACGGTCTGCGCGGCGACCAATACGAGGCGTTCCGCACCGAGAGCCAATTGAGCCCACGCCTTGGTATGGTCTGGCAGGCCACCGGCAGCACCACCGTGCATGCCGGCTACTCCCGTTATTTCACGCCGCCGCAAACCGAGCTGATCTCGTCTTCGAATATTGATGCATTTGCCAACACCACCAATGCGGTCAAGAACTACGGCAATAACACTCCGCTGGCGGAGCGCTCAGACTACTTCGATCTAGGTGTCTCGCAGACCATCGGTTCAGCCTGGACCGTGGGTTTGGATGCATACGACCGCAAGGTCAAACGGCTGCAGGACGAAGGCCAGTTCGGTACCGCGCTGATCTATTCCACCTTCAACTACGCGCAGGGTCGCGTGCGTGGCACCGAATTCAGCCTCACGTACAACCAGGGGCCGGTGTCGGCGTACTTCAACTTCGCCTACAACCGTGCGATGGGCAAGGACGTGATCACCAGCCAGTACAATTTCTCACCAGTCGATCTGGCCTATATCGCCGATAACTACATCCATCTCGATCACGACCAGAAAGAGACGTCCTCTGGTGGTATCAGTTACGCCATCAGCGATACCACCAAGGTGGGTGCCGACTACCTCTTCGGCAGTGGCTTGCGTGAGGACGGCCTCACGCCGAACGGTCTCTCGCTGCCGTACTACTTTCAGCTAAACGCCAATGTGTCGCACGATTTCAACTTCGCGGGTTTTGGCAAACTGCATACGCAGCTGGCACTGATCAATGCGCTGGATCGCACGTATGAATTGCGCAGTGGTACCGGCGTTGGCGTGGGCGCACCGCAGTACGGTCCGCGTCGTGGTCTGTTCCTGAACCTGCAGAAGAATTTCTGAGCGAGTTCACGGTTCGGGTTTTTCATCCGTCAGGGATGACGAACCCGAATCGATGGTTGTGTGGGAACGGCTGACACGGGTGCATCGGCTATCCTTGCGCCTGGCCAACGACACAACTCCGCATGCATACCCGACTTCCCGAGCCCAACGCGGACGAACGCGCGCATTCCGATCAGTTGCTGCTTCGGCTGCGTGAAGAGATTGCAGCGCACGGTCCGATGCCGTTCTCGCAATACATGCATCGCTGCCTGTATACGCCGGGGCTCGGCTACTACAGCGCGGGCAAGGCCAAGTTCGGTGCAGCGGGTGATTTTGTCACGGCGCCGGAGCTGGGCGGGCTATTTGCACGCTGCGTGGTGAATGCTGTGCAGCCGCTCCTCGCTGCGCTGGGCGACGAGGCCGATTTCCTGGAGCTGGGCGGGGGCAGTGGCGTATTCGCCGAGGTGGCGCTGAAGGCATTGGCGGCGAGTGGAACCATGCCGCGTTATTACCTGATACTCGAACCCAGTGCCGATCTGCGTGAGCGTCAGCGCCTCCATCTCGCCGCTAGTCTCCCAGCCGAACTCAACGCGCGCGTGCAGTGGCTCGATGGGCCACCCGAAGCCGACTGGCGCGGCGTGCTGTTCGCCAATGAGGTGATCGACGCACTGCCGACCACGCGATTCACGGTGCAGGGTGGTGAAATCTACGAGGAGCACATCACGCTTGATGGTAACGGCCATCTGCAACGTACCGACCGTCCGGCGGATGCGCTGGTCTCCGGCGCCGTGCGCCACGTCGAGCGTGATCTGGGCACGACGTTTGCCGATGGTTATCGCTCGGAATTATTGCCGCAGCTGCCGTACTGGATTCAGGCGATTGCCGGTTCGCTCACCGCTGGCGTGATGCTTTTCATCGACTACGGCTACGTGCGCCGCGAGTTCTATCTGCCCGAGCGCGACGATGGCACGCTGATGGCTCACTATCGCCATCGCGCGCACAACGATCCGTTGCATTTGCCCGGCCTCAACGACCTCACCGCCTCGGTCGATTTTACCGCGCTGGCCGAGGCCGGCAAAAGCGCGGGTTTTGATCTGGCCGTCTATCTGCCGCAGGCGCAGTTCCTGATCGGTGCCGGTCTGCAGGATGTCTTCCAGTCCATGCAGGCCGAGGTCATGGATGAGCACGGCGGCTATCAACTGGCGCAGCAGGTAAAGCGACTCATGCTGCCGGATCAGATGGGCGAACGCTTTCAGGCGATGCTGTTCGCCCGTGGCATCGACGCACTATCGCTGCCCGATGACTTGCTCACTGCCGATCAGCGCGGGCGACTCTAGGCTGCGGTTTCATCTCAGTACGCGTGTTGTTCAGTACGCCTGTTGTCGCCAGACATCGGCGACCATCATCCAGGGATGAAAGACAAAACGCAGCGTATGATTGCCGGCCGGAACGCAGACGGCGCGGAACATGTCGTTGACGCAATGGATAGGCAAGGCGCACCGTCGGCATCTGCCACCCACCCGGGGAATCCAGTTCACTTGTCGCAGGGTACTTCGTAGCGTTTACGTGCCGGGCGAAACCTTGCTGGCGCTGGTCGCTGGTGCTGGCGCATCAGTCGGTTTGGCGGGCACGGGCGGCGGAACCGGCAGCGGCGTTACCAGTGTCGAATCCGATGGACGATGCACCAGCTGGCCGCGGCGGAACTGTTCGCTGGCCACCTGGTAATACGACACCGCTTGGTCGATCAGCGTCTGGTTCTGCGGGTTGATCGGCGTGGCGTCACCGGTGGCGTAGTCCGGCTTGAACTGCTCCAGCTTGCGCTGCGGCTCCAGCACGGTGAGCGCATCCTCACGCAGATAGCCGAGTTTTTCGTAGGTACCCGGTAGCGCGTGGCCCTGTTTCGGCGGCAACTGGAACACGTCCTGGCCGAAGAAGCGTGTGCGGTAGCTGAAGTTGAGCATGCCCAGCAGGGTCGGCGGAATATCCAGCTGGCCCATCACCTGTTCCACGCGCTGCGGCGGGAAATTTTTCGGTGAATAGATCCACAGTGGGATGTGATAGTGGTTGATCGGCAGCGTGGTCTTGCCGGCGCTGGAGGCGCAGTGGTCGGCGGTGATCACGAACACGGTGTTGTCGAAGTACGGCTTGCTTCGCGCGCGCTCGATGAAGTCCTTGATCGACCAGTCGGTGTACGCCACCGAACCTGGGCGGGACGGTGCGATCTGCTTCACCCGGCCGGCCGGGTAGGTGTAAGGCCGGTGGTTGGAGGTGGTCATGATGTGCAGGAAAAACGGCTTGCCATCGTTGTGGATGTCGTCCATCTGCTGCAGCGCCAGCGTATAGAGATCTTCATCCGACACGCCCCACACGTTCTGGCTGTGGATCGGCGCATCCTTCGGAATGTCACCGCGGTCGACCGTGCGGTAGCCGTTGTGGCTGAAGAAATAATTCATGTTGTCGAAGTAGCCATAGCCACCGTAGACAAAGTCCGACTGATAACCGCGATCGTTGAAGATGTCGGCCAGCGAGAAGAGATTCTCGTTGTGGTGCTCGCGGATCAACGAATCGCCGGGCGTCGGCGGCACCGATAGCGCCAGCGCTTCCAGCCCGCGCACGGTGCGCGTGCCATTGGCGTAGAGGTTATCGAAGAAAACACTTTGGCCAACCAACGAATCCAGGTATGGCGTGAGGTTTTCCTTGTTCCCGAAGGTGCCCAGGTAATCGCCGGACAGGCTCTCCACGCTGATCAGCACCACGTTGAGATGCTTCTCCGCGCCAATATGGCTGATGGCGCGGGTGAGGTCCTGCGGATCGTCACTGAGGTAGGTGGCGTCCGGCGTCTTCAACTGCTCACGCAGGATGCTGAAGGCCTTGTCATCGGGCAGGGTGCGATAGAACTTGGCGTAATCCAGGTGCGAGCTACGAAACGCTGCAAAGAACTGGTAGATGCCATTGCCGGCCAGCTCGTTGACGTAGCTGTTGGCGGTGCGGTCCTTCATGCTGCCGTTGACCGCGAACAGTGACACGACGGTAAGCACCAGCCACAGCAGCGCCACACTGCCGCGCTGCCAGAAGCGGCTGCCATCGTCGCGGGTGCGCAGGCCACGGCGGCTCAGCGCAAACACCACCAGTGTGCCGATCACCAGCAGCCCGAGCCAGGTGAAGATCGGATATGACTCGCGGATATTGCCGATCACTTCGGTGGTGTAGACCAGATAATCCACCGCGATGAAATTGAAGCGGACGCTGAACTCGTTCCAGAACACCAGCTCGCACGCTGCCACGAAAAACAGCCCGTAGAGCAGGACCAGGCCCATCAGGTACATCGCCCACTGGCCGCTGCGTGCTGAGTAAGCGAGCGCCGGCATCGGCAGGAAAAACAGGAACAGAATCACCAGCGGCCACGACTCGTGCACGTGCACGTGCCAGCACAGGAACACCAGACCTAGGCAGGCGGCATACAGCAGCGCCATGCCGAGCAGATACAGCAGCCACTGCCCCAAACCGGAAATTCGCGCGCGCCGGGCCGGCACCAGCCACAGGAACAGCACCATCGGCCACGCCACGTAGATAAACGTGATCAGGTCATAGCCCAGGCCGACGCCGAAGCTGTAAAGCAGGTTGAGTGGGCTGTGCGAGACATCTGCGCCCGACATCACCAGCAACGCCACACGCGTCACCAGCGCAATCGCGATAAAGGTAATCGCCAGCCAAAGCAGGGGGCGGAAACGCTGCCGCATGGGTGAGACCGTGGTTAAAACTCGCGACACGGGCAACTCCGGGAAAGGATATCAGGGGATATGTCGGTCAACGCTCGATTAACGGCGCTATCTATCCGGACTTTATACAACGTGAGGGCTTTACGAATGTTTAGTTTTCACTAGTGCGATCGCCTCGACGCGAGCGGCATTCATCGCTTCGCCGATGGCCGGGCCGACAAGTCCCTGTTCGACAAACGCCGCGGCATCGACGGATGCGGCGGCAGCACGTGCTTCGCGCAGGTAATCGGCTTGCGGATAGGCATCACTTTCATGGCCTAGCCTGCCGCGTTTGTCCGCTTCGCAGGCCGCAAGAAAAAGCTCCAGCCGCACAGGACGACGCAGTGCATCCAGCGCGCTCAGCAGCTTCAGCACCGTGGCCGGCTTCAGCTCGAACGCACGATGCGCGTTCAAATGCTCGCGGCAGACCTGCTCGGCCAGCGCCGCGTGTTCGGTGGGTACCTTCAAGCGTTCGGCCAGCGCTCGCAGTGGCGCTACACCGCGATGCTCATGGCCGACATGTCGCGGCAGCTCATCCACCGGCGTCAACGCCTTGCCGAGATCGTGCACCAGCGCGCAGAAGCCGACGATGTCGTTACCTGGTGCAAGCCGCGCTGCGGCATCCAGCACCATTTCCAGATGCACGCCGGTATCGATTTCGGGATGGAACTCAGCGCGCTGCGGCACGCCATATAGCGCGTCGATTTCAGGAAACAGCACGGCCAGCGCGCCACAATCGCGCAGCACGCGCACGAAGGCGGAGGGCTGCGGTTCGGTCAGTGCCTTGCGCGTTTCCGCCCATACACGCTCCGGCACCAGATGATCCACCTCGCCATCGCGCACCATCCGCTGCATCAGTGCCATCGTCTCGTCAGCCACGGTGAAACCCAGCGGTGCGAAGCGCGCGGCAAAGCGCGCCACGCGCAGCACGCGTACCGGGTCTTCGACAAAAGCATCGGAAACATGCCGCAGCACGCGTGCCTCGATATCGCGCACGCCGTGGTATGGATCGGTGAGCGTGCCGTGCTCGTCCTGCGCAATGGCATTGATGGTCAGGTCGCGGCGGGCCAGATCCTGCTCCAGGGTCACCGTCGCATCGGCTTGGAACACGAAGCCATGATAACCACGGCCGGTCTTGCGCTCGGTCCGCGCCAGCGCATATTCCTCACCGCTGCGCGGGTGCAGGAACACCGGAAAATCCTTGCCCACCGGTTTGTATCCCAGCGCCAGCAATTCATCCGGCATTGCTCCAACGACGACGTGATCGCGATCGACCACCGGTCGTCCGAGCAGGTCGTCACGGACTGCGCCACCAACTAGATAGATTTGCATGAAAGATTATTTGCCATGCGTGTGTGTCTTGTCCAAAGAGGCGGAAGTAGGTTGGGATTCGCTGGCGCTCATCCCAACCTACACGGCTATCAAAGCTTCATAGGTAATGGCTTCAGGGTGCAAATGATTCGTAGCTTGATGAATCGAATGCCGAGTTTGGCCGCTTCATTTGATTGAAGCCGTCTTGAGCAGCGCTGCATGTATTTATCCGAGATATGCTCGTGAATGATTTTGCTGAATCTACCGTCGTGCTGCACGCGCCTCATTCAACCGGTTTTGCAGTGGCGAGCCATGAATCAGCCGCGGCAGCCATGGCGTGAACGGTTGCGGCACGATGCCTAATGCCGCATAGCCGTCGGTCTTGCCGACGGAGTCGGTGCGCAGCGAGAGGAAGTTGTCGAGCGAGAAGGGCTTGCCGGGCAGGAGGCCAGCGACCTGGGCCTGCAGGCGGCCGAGGCTGTCGGGTAGCGCGATGATGGTGCGCTTGAGGCCGGCCGCGTCGCTGATCTTGCGCACGATCTCGGCCAACGTGAGTACCTCGGGGCCGTAGAGTTCGAAGCTGCTGCGTTTACCCAGCTTGTCGCTGGCCACGCAGCGAGCGATGGCTTCGGCCACATCACCGACATAGGTCGGCGCCATCCGCGATTTGGCCCGCGCCAGCGGAAATACGGGCAGCTTTTTCAGCAGCGCGGCGAAGCGGCTGACCAACCCATCGCCGGGGCCGAAGATTACGCTGGGCTGGTAGATCGTCCATTCGAGCGACGAGGCCTTGACCAGCGACTCGGCTTCGCCGCGCGTCTTCAGGTATTGCGACAGCCCCTGGCCCGCCTTCAGCGAACTCATCTGATGCAGGCGTTTGACGCCGCTGGCATGGCAAGCGGCGATCACGCGTTTGGTCAGCTCCACATGTGCGCGCTGGAAGCTGTGCGGGCCACTGGCGTTGAGGATGCCGATGAGATTGATCACCGCGTCGGCGTCGGCGAATTCCTTGCGCAATACGTCGTCGCTATAGACATCGGCGCTGCGGATGGTGACCTGCGGCAGGACACCGAGCGCGCGGTTCTGTTCGCGGTTGCGACTGAGCATCACGATGTGATGGCCGTCGGCGGCCAGCCGCGGCACGAGATGACTGCCTACAAATCCGGTGCCGCCAAGGATGACGATTTTCTGTGCGGCCATGGTAATCAATCCTGCTTCGTACAACGGCTGGTGAGTATGGCGCTTCAGGGTGACGAGCCGGGCGTCGATGATGACGTCGCTGGTGTGATGGCAGGCATCGGGGTTGGAATGCTTTCCGGCTTGTTGACCACCGCGCTGGCAGGGCAGTCGATCGTGCGCTTCACGGTCATGGCGTTCGGCAGTTCGTAGGTTTGCCCAATCGGGCGCATGCGTGTGGTCAGGGGCACCGCCTTGCCGTTGAGGCGCCAGTCGTAGATCACGCTGAAAGCCATCACGCGTGCTACGTATTCGCGTGTTTCCTTGTACGGCATGCTGGCGACAAACAGATCCGGCGCCAACGTGCCGCGGGCGGCCAGCCACTGGTCGACCTTGTTGGGTCCGGCGTTGTAAGCGGCACTGCCAAGCCATGGTGAACCGTTGTAACGGCTGGCGAGCTGGGCGAGATAGCGAGTACCCAGTGTGATGTTGACCGCGGGGTCGTACAGCGTGTCGCCACCATCCCAGTTGAGCCCGTTGCTGCGCGCCACGAGAGCGGCAGTGGCGGGCACCAGTTGCATCAGGCCGCGGGCGTCGGCGCCCGAGTGCGCGTCGATCATCCATGCGCTTTCAGCGCGCAGGATGCCGTAGGCCCACGCGGGCTCGATCCCGGCCTGTTGGGCCTGTGTGACCACACCATCCTGATTGGCCAGTGGGAAGCGCAGATCGTACATACGCAGTGCGTCGCCGCTGGTCAGCGTGAATACGGCGCGGTCGTACCAGCCGCGTTGGTTGGCAAGATCGGCAGCCAGTCGCTGCGTGGTCTGGTCGTCGCCCTGCAGCGCGCGGTTCCATTCGCGTCTGGCAAGCTTCGGCAAGTTGACGGCGTAAAGTTCGAACGCGCGTAGCAATCCTGGTCGGTTCAGCAGCTCCTGCTCGCGTTGCGGATCGTCGGCCAGCTGCAGCGGGCAGATCGCATAGGGCTGATCGAGCTTGTCGGCGGCCAGAAAGCCGAAGAAGGTTGCTTCCTTGGCGAGCGTGGCGAAAACTGGCTGCGCCTCGTCACTGCGATTGAGCGCGGTCAGCGCGCGCGCGCGGAAGTAGCGCCACTCGCCGTCCAGTTTCTGAGTGTCGCTCATGGCCGCAATCGCGGCGAGCACCGCGCTCCAGTCCTGCTCGGCCAGCGCAATGCGCGCGCGCCATTCGCGCGTGCTGTCGCTCTGCGCGGCGGCGGGTAGGTCGATCAGGCGCGTCAGCGCGTTCTCGTCGAAATCAGTGGCGTGGAACAGCGCCAGCGTACGGAGGATCTGATCTCGCTGCGATTCGCTGAAGGCGAAATGAGTTTGCAGGTTCTGCCACGCGGTGTCGGCGCTATCGGACTGGCGCCGGGCCAGCCGCGTGAGCGCCAGCGTAGCCGCCTGCCGCGCGCGCGCGGTATCGGGCCAGCTGGCGGCGGCGGCGGCGGCGGACGATGGGTCACGCAAGGCCAATGCCAGCTGTTTCGCGGTGGCTTTGTCTTCCGACGGCAGCCAGCCGGCGAGCTTGCTGATAGTGTTTGCCTGGCCGGCGTCAGCCGCACGGTCGATGCGCGACCACAGTCGTGTACTGGTCAGCAGGCCCTGGTCGCGCGCGGCACTGAATACCGGATCGCAGGCATCGGGCAGGCTGGCCTTGCTCCACAGGTCAGAGAGATCCCGATTGAAATCCAGCGTCGTGCCGCGAGACAGTTTCGCTTGCAGCGCATCGCAGCTCAGTGCATCGCCGAGGTCCGGCTGATAGAGCACGAGGAAACCGTTCCAGTCCTGCCGGCGCGCCAGTTCTAGCAGAAAATCGCGGCGTAGATCGATTGCGGGAATCCAGTCCGGATACTGTTTGATATATGACTGTACCGTAGCGAGGTCGGTCTGCTTGAGGTCGTGCTCAAGTGCGGCAGCCTGCAGATACGGATACAACGGGTAATCGCGCAGGCCGCTGGCCTGCGAACGCCAGCCATCGCCACCTTGCTGCTGGGCGGTGGCATAAGCCTGTTTGAATGCGGCTCGCTGCGCGTCGATCGACTCGTCAGCGTGGACCACGGGTGCGGCAAAGAAGCCGGCGAGGGTCAGCAACAAACCCGGGAGCAAAGCACGCCGTAGCGTTGTGGAGACGAACATGGCAACTCCTGCGATCGTTCGGCCGCCAGTGTAGTGGATGGCCTAACGGTGCATGACGGCGTGGTTCATGAATGTCCATCCACCGAGGTGACGTCGTCAACGGAGGGTTGGCATCGGCCTGCTAAACTGACCCGCTTACGACTTGAACACAAGCAGGATCGGCATGCTTCCAGCGCCATCGCCAACGCATCGCCGACACGCAATCACCTGGCTGTTGCTGGGGCTGTTGGCAATTTCAGGCGCTTGGTGGTGGTGGGCGATAGGTCGGCCGGTCGCGCTGCCTAATGCACCATCGGCACGCATTGCCTGCGTCTCGTATGCGCCGTTTCGTCTGGCGGGTGAATCGCCGCTCGATCCGCATGCTTTCATCAGCCCGCAGCGTATCGATGCCGACCTTCGGGCGTTGTCGCAGCGTTTCGACTGCGTGCGCACGTATTCGCAGGGGCAGGGCCTTAGCGCCGTGCCTGAGATTGCCAAGCGCTATGGCTTGAAGGTGCTGATGGGCATCTGGCTGAGTCGGGATCCCAAGCTGAACGAGCAACAGATCCAGCTTGGCATTCAAGCCGCTCAGGCCAATCCGCAGGTGCTGCGCGGCGTGATTGTCGGCAACGAAGTGCTGTTGCGCGGTGAATTGTCCTCAACGCAAATAGCTGGCTATCTGCGGGAGGTGAAGGCGGCGGTGAGCGTGCCGGTGACCTATGCGGACGTGTGGGAATTTTGGCTGCGGCATCCCGAGCTGGCCACATCGGTGGATTACCTCACCATCCACATTTTGCCTTACTGGGAGGATCAGCCGGTGTCCCCGGAGCGCGCAGTACAGCATGTCGCCGACGTCTACGCGAAGGTGCAGCACGCGTTTCCCGGGCGCCGCGTGATGATCGGTGAGACCGGCTGGCCCAGCGAAGGGCGGCCACGTCAGGCGGCCGATGCCAGCCTGGTCAACGAAGCGCGCTATCTGCGCGAATTTCTGCGCTACGCGGCGACTGTGCAGATGCCATACAACGTCATCGAGGCGTTCGACCAGCCGTGGAAGCGCGCGCAGGAAGGCACCGCTGGCGGTTACTGGGGCATCTTCGACGTACACGCCAAACCAAAGTTTGCGATGCAGGGTCCGCTTGTCGAAGAGCCGCATTGGGCGTTCGGCTGGCTGGCCGGCGTGGCCGGTGCCCTGGTGTTTGCCATCGTCGGCTGCTGGCGCCGATGCTGGAGCGGTATGCGCGGTTGGCTCGCGCTGTTGCTGCTGGGATTCGCCAGCGGCTGCGCGCTAGCCTGGCAGTCGCGGCAGATGTGGTTCGCCTGCCGTGATGTATGGGAGTGGACGCTGTCGATCACAGCCTGTGTGCTGGCGCTGTTGACGGCGCTGGCGTTGGCTCGCTGGGTTGCCGCGCGTTTGGCGGGTATCACTGAGCTGGCCTGGCCATCCGTATGGCTGCGGTTTGGATGGCTATTTGGTTTGGCGTATTTCGGGTTGCTGATGGTGTTTGATGGCCGCTACCGTGATTTTCCGCTAGGCCTGTTCGAGCTACCGTGCATCGGCTACGCGCTGGTGGCGTTGCTGTCCGGCCGATACGAGGTCCGAATGCCGCTGATCGAGGAACGTTTCCTTGCGGCCTGTCTGCCTGCGCTTGCTGCCATGGTGGTGTTGCAGGAAGCGGGGCTGACACCGGTGGCATGGGTGTGGCTTTTGCTCAACGCCGCAATGGGTGCGCCGGTGCTACTCAGCTGGCGACAGGCGCGGCAAGAGCTGCGCCTGAATCCGCAGCAAGCGTAGGCAGCCAATCAGCAACGCCAGCGCGCCGGCTTCAAAGCAGTACATTTCCAGCGCGAACGCACCCAGTGCCGCGGCCAGCCAAGCCGCCCACGGATGTTTCCAGATCAGTGACAGCGCGGCGGCGATCAGTGCGGCGATGCCATAGCCGTTGCCCAGAAAACCCAGCACCACCCATTGCCGTACGTTGCACCATGCCGGGCCTTTGCCGCTCTCGCACAGCTGCACGATGGCGCTGGGTTCGACCAAGCCATAGCGCAGCACCGCCGCGAGCAGTCCGACGGCGATCAGCAGCAGCCAGGGCAATGCTTTTCGCGACCACCCTATCGGGTTCGATTCAGATGTCATGCGTCAAAGCTCATGCGGGTTCTTTCGTGGGTTCGTTGATCGCTGGTCTTGTCAGGCGCTCATTCATCGATGTCGTCCGAGCGCTACGTTGCCGACGTGTGACGGTAGTCGAATTTCCGCGGCCAGCGGTAAATGATCGGAGAACGCCTGTGGGAGTGTCCATGTCTTGTCCAGTTGGATCGCTGCCGAGGTGAGGATGTGATCCAGTGCCCGGCGTGGTTTCCAGCTGGGAAACGTGGGTGTCGACTGCGCCGGCGGCTGCAGGCTGCATTTGGAAAACAGGTAATGCATTTCCGCGCTGTGTGGCTCGGTATTCAGATCGCCCATCAGCACCGCATGCGGGAAATCCTGCAGCAGCTCAGCGATGAAGCCGAGCTGTTTTGCCCGCGCCGGTGCGCTCAGCGAGAGATGCGCCACCATCACGGCCAACGCGCTGTCACCTTCGCCGAATTGTGCCAACAGCGCACCGCGGCCGGGGATGCGGCTGGGCAGCGGATAGTCCAGCACCGAATTTGGTTCCATTCGGCTGATCAGGCCATTGGCCGAGTGTGCCAGTCGCGCCATCGGACGGTTTGGCTGATGGCTCCAGAACGGCATGCCGGACGTTTCGGCGAGGTAACGGGTCTGGTTGAGAAAGCCCGAACGCAGGCTGCCGGCGTCGGCTTCCTGCAGGCCAATCACGTCGAACTGCGGGAGCACTTCGGCGAGCCGGTCGAGGTTGTCCATCTTGTTACGCCCAGGCAGCACTGCGGTGAGGCTGCGCGTGACGTATTCGCTGTAGCGCTGGACGCTGGCGCCAGCCAGGATATTGCAGCTGAGCAGGCGCAGGCGGCGCTCGGCAGGTGCGGCTTGAGGATGGGCGGCGCGGTTCATCGCAACACACTACACGGGGAAGAGAGACAGGCGGTTAGCGCAAGCGAAACAGGCGCTCGAGTGAGTCGGTAGAGTCACCAGCTCACTTGAGCAGCATAGCGTGAGCCATGCGATGTGAACGCCGCGCCAGCCTCCCGACCCTCTTCGACGATTGAAGCGGCGAGATTTTACTTGCCGCTCAATTCGCGCTTGGCCAGCCACAGCGCTATGGCGGCTAGCTGTTCCTGATCCGTTGCGCCGGTTACACGGTACTTGCCGTCGATCACCAGGGTCGGCGTGCCGTCCACCTGCCATTTCTGGATCAGGGCCAGGTCGCTCTTCAATTTTGCCGTGACCTCGTCGGAGGTCGCGATCCGCATGAAGTCGGCACGATTGACGCCTTGGCGAGCGTAGAAGTCAGCCAGCTCATCCATGGAGTTGATCGGGTAATTCTGGCCAAACTTGTCTGCAAAGAGTTGCAGATGGGTGCGATCGACGATACCCAGTTGCTTGGCCGCGTAATAGGCTCGCGCAAAAGGCAGCCACTCGGCACTGAATGGCGCGGGCATCAGCTTGAACACCACGCCGGGCGGCAACTCCTTGCGCAGCTTTTCGGCAATCGGTGCGAAATGCGCGCAGTGGATGCAGCCGTAGGAAAACACCTCGACCACTTCCACCTTGCCCTCGGCGCTGTAGCGCTGAGCCGGGCCGGGCAAGGTCACGTACTCGCTGCCCTCGGTGTATGGCGCAGCCGTTGAGCTGGATTGCGCGCTGCAAGCGCTGGTCAGCAGCAGACCGCCAAGCAGGGTGAGCAGACGCAAACGGGCATATCGCTTCAGCATGAGGCTTCTCTTTGGGGATAGCTGTGAAAACTAATGTATCAGGCTGATTCGAACGTCAACATGGAAAAGGACTTACTTGCCGGCGGTTTCCTTGGATACCAGCCATTGCACCAGTTCAATCGTCTGTGGCAGGCCACCGGCGTCTTTTGGCGTCAGCCGGTATTTGCCGTTAACCACGATGGTCGGTGTGCTGTCTACGCCCAGAGCCTTGAGCTCATCATCCGCACGCTTCATTTGGGTATTGATGCTGAAAGAGTTGGCGACGCCAACGAACTGCTTTGGATCGACGCCGTACTTGGCGTAGAACTTGGCGACATCGTCGATAGTCGGCCATGCTTCATGCGGTTTCGGCTTGCCCGCCTGCAGGTCATAAGTAGACAGCTCGCCGGTTTTCCAGGAGGCGTCGAACATTGCATCGTAGGTTTTATCGGCCACGCCGAGCGCCTGCGCGGCATAGAACGCGCGCTGGAACAGCGGCCAGTTTTCGTCCGGACGGAACGAAGCTGGCAGGTAAACCACGACTGCATTCGACGGCAGGCTTTTGACCAGCTCATCCATGGTGGTGTGGAAAGAATTGCAGGCCGGGCAGGCGTATGAGAACACTTCGGTCACTTCGACCTTGCCGGGATGGCTGGTCGGCTGTGCAGGATCGACCAGGAAATAATTTTTGCCTTCGACCCACTTGCCGTTGTCCACGAACGGTGCGGCCGGCTTGGCCGGCCGGGCATCCGCGGTTGCAGGTGTCGATGCGCTGGCAGCGGGTGCGGCGCTGGCGGCAGCAGCTGGTGCGGTGCTTGCCGGCGCCGGAGTCGTGCTGGCAGTTGCCGTGGTGGCAGCCGTACTCGATGCCGCCGGTGTAGAAGAGCTGGCGGCGCTGTTGTCGCTGTCGTGGCTGCAGGCGGCGAGCGCGAGCAGGGCGACACACAGGATCGGTAAACGCTTCAACATGGGAAACCTCGGAGCGGAGGGGGCGCGAAGCCGGGTGAGGCCGTGAACCAGATGGGGTGTGAGACCGTCGGCGCCGACGCGAGTTCAGCGCTGTTATCGATCAGGGCGTGGCGAGGGCTGGCGTCGGCTCGGCGCTGTGCAGGCCCTCGACATAGCTGGCCAGGGCGGCGATGTCGTTGGCGTCGAGCTTTTGTGCAATCGACGGCATGATCTGCGAATGCGTGTCGTCGCCCCATACGGTACCGTCGTGCCATGCCTTCAGCGTGGCCTGGATGTACTGCGCATGCTGAGCAGTGAGCTGCGGATACATCGCGCCCGGATTGCCGCGACCGTCAATGCTGTGGCAGGCCATGCAGGCGGGAATGCCGCGCGTCGGGTCACCCTCGCGGAACAGCGTCTGGCCATGATCGACCAGTGCCTGATCGGCGACGCCGGGTAGCGAGGTTTTGCTGGCAAAATAGGCACCGACGTTCTGCATGTCCTGCGGCGACAGCGGTGTGGCCATGCCCAGCATGATCGGATTCTGTCGCTTGCCGGCCTTGAAGCTGGCCAGTTGATGGGCAATGTAGGCCTCGCTCTGGCCGGCCAACTTGGGATACTGCGGATCGCTGGAGTTGCCGTCGATGCCATGACAGGCGCCGCAAACAGCGGCCTTGGCCTGGCCTGCGGTCGCATCACCGGGTTTGATCGCAACGGCCACGGCAGGCTCGGTTGCGCTGCTGGCGGTGGGAGGTGTCGTTGCTGCGGTCGACGCGGCTGCGCTGGATGCGACAGCTGGCTTTGCTGCCGTGCTGGCCGCCGCTGGTGCGGACGCCGCGGAAGCAGAAACGGCCGATTTTGGCGCGGTGGTCTGAGCCATCACCGCGCTGGCGGATAGCGCAAATGCAAGAGCGGTGGCGGACCCGAGAACAGCGTTCCGAAAACCGGCGGACCGAAAACTCATACACTTGACTCCCGAGAAACTTGCGAACACCGCCGTGACTTGCCGCCATTCGGCTTGCAATAGGCAGTAACCCAAGAATTATCCCTGTGCCACCGTCCCTTGGTCAAACCATTCCCATGTCTAATCCCCTGCAAGGCGCGCAGTTCGTGCTCGCCGCTCATCGCATCAGTCAATTGCCCGCCGATCAAGGCGCCGAAGTGGCGTTCGCCGGCCGCTCCAACGCCGGCAAATCCAGCGCGCTGAATGCGCTGACCAATCACAAGGGGCTGGCCCGCACGTCCAAGACGCCTGGCCGTACCCAGCAGATGGTGGCCTTCAGCCTGCCCCCACCGACGCAGGTCAAAGGCCAGCCGCCGCTGGATATCCGGCTGATCGATCTGCCCGGCTACGGCTACGCCAAGGTGCCGCTGGAGATGCGCGAGCACTGGAAACTGGAGATCGATGCGTATCTGCATCAACGTCAGAGCCTGCGCGGGCTGGTGCTGATCGTCGACATCCGTCATCCATTGAAAGAGTTTGACCGACAGATGCTGGAGTTTTGTCTGGCGACGCAACTGCCGTGCCATCTGTTGCTGACCAAGGCTGATAAGCTGTCGCGCAATCAGGCCACGCAGGCGCTGGCGACCTTGCGCAAGCAGTTCGTCACCGAAGGGCTGCACGCGACGGCGCAGATCTTTTCCTCGTCAGCCGGTACTGGGGTGGATGAGGCGCGCGAAGCGGTGATGGCGCTGCTGCGGCAGCCGCGGATTCTTGGCGAACGATCGCACTGAGGCAAAACGGGCGCGTCAGCGCAATTTGGTCAGCGCTGACGCGTCGCGACGACTCAACGCAAGCGGATCAGTGCGGCAAGGTTTCCAGAAACGCTGCGCACAGCGCTTCCATACCCACACGATCTTCGTCATCGAAGCGGTTGATCATCGGGCTGTCGACGTCCCACACGCCGAGCAGCGTGCCGTCGGCTTTTACCAGCGGCACCACGATTTCCGACTGCGAAGCAGCATCGCAGGCGATATGCCCATCGAATGCGTGTACGTCACGCACCAGCTGCGTCTGTCGATGCTGCGCGGCCGTGCCGCAGACTCCGCGGCCGAGCGCGATGCGAATGCACGCCGGCTTGCCCTGAAACGGACCGACCACCAGTTCGTTGCCGTCGAACAGATAAAAACCGGCCCAGTTCACCTCGGGCAGGCTGTTGAAAATCAGTGCGCTGAAGTTGGCCGCGTTGGCGATCATGTCGGGCTCGCCCAGCATGAGCCCGCGGGCCTGGTTGACCAGTTCGTCATAGTGTTCGCGCTTGCTGGCGTAGTTTGTCGTGATGGACTCGAACATGATGGGTCTGCCGGCAAAGTACGTATTATGCCCCGTGCCATCTATTGGAGTAGGGCTTAATGAAGCTTGTCGAGCAACGTGAAGGCATCGAGGCGGGTCGACTCGGCATGTTTGCCAGCGGACGTTCGCCTTTATGCTGACCGGCCGCTTGTCGCATTTTTTCAAGCGGGGCTGCCAAGGCAGGGTGGCAACGTGAATCAGGCAGCTGTTTTCATTGCGGGTACCGATACCGGCATCGGCAAGACGCACGCTGCCTGCGCGCTGCTCCATGCGCTGCGTGCTGCGGGCTACAACACCTGCGGCATGAAGCCGGTGGCCAGCGGCTGCACGCCAACGCCGCAGGGGTTGTGCAACGACGACGCGCTGGCGCTGCAGGCAGCGAGCAGCTCTTTGTTGCCTTACGAATGGATCAATCCGATCGCCTTGAGCGAGCCACTGGCACCGCATTTGGCCGCTGCGCATGAGGGTGTCGAGATTTCGTTGGCGCCGTTGCGCCACGCATTCGATCAGCTGATTGGCAGCCATCAGCGCGTGGTGGTTGAAGGCGTCGGCGGCTGGCTGGTGCCGCTAGCGGTGGGCTTGTCGGCGGCGGATATAGCCAAGGAATGGAAGCTGCCGGTGATTCTCGTGGTTGGTCTGCGGCTAGGATGTATCAATCATGCGTTGCTCAGTGCACGGGTCATTGAAGCCGATGGCTGCCAGCTGCTGGGCTGGATCGGCAACGTGATCGATCCGGACATGCTGGCGCTGGACGAGAATCTGGCAACCCTGCGCGAGCTGATGCCTGCGCCGTGCCTCGGCGTGTTGCCGCACGGCGTGGCGCCAAAGCAGGCCGCCATACATCTGCAGACCGCCGTGGCTACCTTGGGTTGAGCTTCACATCGTGCGTGCTTCGATAGCGCATTGACCACTCAAATATGCACCTATTGCCGGAGGCACCATGGCCCGCAGTCATTACTACCTTTCCATTGCTGATCTGACCAAGGCGCGCGGTAGCGACCCACGCTTTTCCTACGAGGGCGCAGGCCCGGGCGACTTCGCCACTGCGATGCAGCAGGCGTTGCGGGATGCCTCCCTCTTCGAACGTTGGCGCGCGGCGCAGCCCGATCCCGATGCGGTCGACAGTAGCTTGGCCGCGACTGATCCGCAGGCGGAGGTGACGGCCAGGGTCAGTGACCTGCATATCGAGGTCGAGCTGCTCACGACCTTGCCGATGAGCGTTGTGCGGCAGCGGCTGAATCTGTTGATCGGCAGCGCTTGGCAGCTGCGCGATATGCGTGCAGCCTGAGAACCAACGGATTCATGGTCAAGTCGCCCCAGTTGAACCGGTGGCAGGATCTCATCGGATGAATCGGTCATTCGATCCCTTGGTCCGTGTTGGTCCAGACTGCAATCCACCCGGTAGCCCGGTGCCCCTGACTTTCGGCCCTTGGAAGAATCGGGCGAGAATGGTTAGAGTCAGTGGCTGTTTATTGCTCACCCGTCCTTCGGACGCGTTATCTTGCACAATTCCTGGGGAACTCCGATGCTCCGTCTGCGTATGATCGTTATCGCCACATCCATCGCTCTGGGTGCCTGTTCGCAGCCGTCCGACGATACCGCCAAGCAGCCCGCCACCGCGGCAACGGTGGCGCACGCCAGCACCACGGTGCCTGCGCCTGCCGCCAGCACCAATAATCCGTTCTTTGCGGCAAGTACGCTGCCGTTCCAGGCGCCGCCGTTCGACAAGATCACCGAGGCGGATTACCAGCCGGCGATCGAGGAAGGCATGAAGCAGCATCTGGCGGAGATCGAGAAGATCGCCGACAACCCGGACGCGCCCACCTTCGACAATACCTACGTGGCGATGGAGAAATCCGGTGCCCTGTTGACTCGCGCGATGATGGCGTTCGAAGGCGTGGCCCAGGCCAACACCAGCGATACGCTGCAGAAGGTGGAGGAAGAGGAAGCACCAAAGCTGGCCGCCCATCGCGACGCCATTACGCTCAACAGCAAGCTGTTTGCGCGGGTCCAGGCGGTGTACGACCAGCGCGACACGCTCAAGCTCGATCCGGAATCGTTGCGCCTGGTCGAAGTGACCTACAAGAACTTCGTCCGTGGTGGCGCCAAGCTGTCCGACGCCGACAAAGCCAAGCTGAAGGACCTCAACAAGGAGGAGTCCACCCTCAGCACCCAGTTCAGCAACAAGCTGCTCGCCGCGACCAAGGCCGGTGCGCTGGTGGTGGACGACAAGGCCAAGCTTGACGGTTTGTCCGATGCCGATATCGCAGCAGCGGCCGGCGCCGCGAAAGAGCGCAAGGTCGATGGCAAGTGGGTTGTAGTGCTGCAGAACACCACCCAGCAGCCTGCGCTGCAGGACATCAACGATCGCGCCACGCGTGAGGCCTTGTTCAACGCTTCGTGGAATCGCGCTGAAAAAGGCGATGCCAACGACACTCGCGACATGATTGAGCGCATCGCGCAGATCCGCGCCGAGCAGGCCAAGTTGCTGGGCTACCCCAACTATGCCGCCTGGACGCTGGACGACCAGATGGCCAAGACGCCGGATACCGCGATCAAGTTCATGCAGAACCTGGTGCCGGCTGCCACGGCCCGTGCCGAGCGCGAGTCGAAAGACATCCAGGCGGTGATCGACCAGCAGAAGGGCGGCTTCAAGGTCGCTGCATGGGACTGGGAGCATTACTCCGAACAGGTGCGTAAGGCCAAGTACGACCTCGACGAAGCGCAGATCAAGCCTTACTTCGAACTGGACAACGTGTTGCAGAACGGCGTGTTCTACGCCGCCAACCAGCTTTACGGCCTGACCTTCAAGGAGCGCAAGGACATTCCGGTGTACCAGCCTGACGTGCGCGTGTTCGAGGTGTTTGACAAGGACGGCACCTCGATGGCGCTGTTCTATTGCGACTACTTCAAGCGCGACAACAAGAACGGCGGCGCTTGGATGAGCAATTTTGTCAACGAGTCCACGCTGCTTGGCACCAAGCCGGTGATCTACAACGTGGCCAACTTCAGCAAGCCGGCCGCGGGCCAGCCGGCGCTGCTGTCGTTCGATGACGTGGTCACCATGTTCCACGAGTTTGGCCACGGTCTGCACGGCATGTTCGCCAACACCAAGTACCCGTCGTTGTCCGGTGCCAACACCGCGCGTGACTTCGTCGAATTTCCGTCGCAGTTCAACGAGCACTGGGCGTCCGATCCGAAGGTGTTCGCCAATTACGCGAAGAACTACAAGACCGGCGAGCCGATGCCGCAGGCACTGGTCGACAAGATGAAGAAGGCCGGTACCTTCAACAAGGGCTATGACATGACCGAGCTGGTCTCGGCTGCGCTGCTCGATATGGGCTGGCATACGCTGGGTGCCGACGCACCGAAGCAGGACGCCGACAAGTTCGAGGCTGAAACGCTGAAGAACGACAAGATCGATCTGAGCTACGTGCCGCCGCGTTATCGTTCGAGCTACTTTGCGCATATCTGGGGTGGCGGCTACGCGGCCGGTTACTACGCCTATCTGTGGACCGAGATGCTGGCGGACGATGGCTTCGAGTGGTTCAAGGAGCACGGCGGTCTGACCCGCGAGAACGGTGATCGCTTCCGCGCGATGGTGCTCTCGCGCGGCAACACCGAAGACCTCGGCACGATGTACAAGGACTGGCGCGGTAAGGAGCCGAGCATCGAGCCGATGCTGATCGATCGTGGCCTGAAGGACGCACCGAAAAAGTAAGGTCGCGTCTCGACAAGCTGTACAAAAATGATCAGGCCCGCCACGTGCGGGCCTGATCATTTTTACTGAAAGCAACCGTCAGCTGCGGATGTCGTACGAAATTGCGAATCATCCGGCACAGCCGGTGTGCGCATGGAATAATCGGGCTTCATCGACTGGAGCCGCCAACGCGTGGACAGCTTTCAATTTCTGAAGACCGCGGTGGTGTTTTTGCTGGCGACGGTCATCGCCGTGCCATTGACCAAACGCTTCCGGCTCGGCTCTGTGCTGGGCTACATGATTGCCGGCATGGTGATTGGCCCGCAGCTGCTGGGGCTGATCAGCGATACCGAAGGCGTCGCATCGATCTCCGAGTTCGGCGTGGTGCTGATGCTGTTCGTGATCGGTCTGGAGCTGTCACCCCAGCGGCTGTGGGTGATGCGGCGCTCGGTGTTTGGTACTGGCTTGCTGCAGGTGTTGAGTGCGGCCATGGCGATCGGTGCGGTCGGCTATTTTCTGTTCGGCCTCAGCGGGCGGGCGGCGGCGATTGTCGGCGGTAGTCTGGCGCTGTCGTCTACCGCATTTGGTCTGCAGATACTGGCCGAGCGCAAGGAGGCCGGTTCGGCGTACGGGCGGCAGGCGTTCTCGATCCTGCTGTTCCAGGATCTGGCAGCGATCCCGCTGATTGCGGCAGTGCCGCTGCTTGCCACTACGTCGGCTTCGCACGGCGTCGATATTTATAGCGTGCTGCGCACGATTGGCGTGATTGTGGCCGTGGTCGTCGGTGGTCGCTATCTGCTGCGGCCAGTATTCCGATTTGTTGCGAAAGCCGATTCGGTGGAGGTCTCCACAGCTACTGCGCTATTGGTGGTGATGGGTACCGCGTTGATCATGGAACTGGCGCATGTATCGGCCACGCTGGGCGCATTTCTCGCCGGCGTGCTGCTGGCTGATTCGGAATACCGGCACGAGATGGAATCGCATATCGAGCCGTTCAAAGGGCTGCTGCTCGGTTTGTTTTTTATCAGCGTCGGTATGTCGATGGATATGTCGCTGCTGCTGGTGCAGCCGCTGCTGGTGGCGGAGCTGGTTATCGGCCTTTTGCTATTGAAAGGCCTTTTGCTGTGGCCGCTGGCGCGATTGCCAGGCGGGCTCAACCGCTCCGACAGTTTGCGCCTGATCATGTTGCTGGCCAGCGGCGGCGAGTTTGCGTTCGTGGTGCTGAAGCAGGCCGCCGAGAAGCAGCTGATCGGTGGCGGCCAGCGCGACGCACTGGTGCTGGCGATCACGTTGTCGATGGCCTTGACGCCGCTGCTGGTGGTACTCGCCGCGAGGGTGCTCAACGTCAAGCCGAAAAAGCCGACACGCGAGTACGACACGATCGATACCGATACACCGCGGGTGATCATCGCGGGCTTCGGCCGCATGGGACAGATTATCGGCCGCGTGCTGCGTGCGCAGGGCATTCCGTTCGTGGCGCTGGAGCATTCGGTGGAGCAGGTGGATGCCTCGCGTCGTTTCGGCAGCATCAACCTGTTCTTCGGTGACCCGACCCGACCGGAGCTGCTGCGAGCGGCGCAGGCCGACAAGGCTGAAGTCTTCGTGCTTGCCACGGACGATCCGGAAACCAGCCTGCGCACGGCGAGGCTGGTGAAACGACAGTACCCTCATCTCAAAATCATCGCCCGGGCACGCAATCGTCAGCATGTGTTCCGTCTGATGGACATGGGCATCGACGAGCCGGTGCGCGAGACGTTCCATTCCAGCCTCAAGATGACCCGCAAGACGCTGGAGGCACTGGGTCTCTCGCATGAGCTTGCCGTCGATCGGGTCGAGCGTTTCCGGCGCTACGACGAGGATGTGCTGAAGAAGCAGGCGTTGGTCTACGATGACGAGACCAAGCTGATCCAGAGCACGCGCGATGCCATGGCCGATTTGCAACAGCTGTTTGAAGCGGACGCCGAGCCGGGCGCCGAGCGCGAACGTCAGCGCGACAAGGACAAACCGCTCAGCGCCGAGGATTGAGTCGGCCCCAAAGACGCAGGCGCTTTCTGTTCGCCGGAGGAGCGTTGTTCGAAAGGAATTGCTCAGGGAGGGGCGTCATCATGTGACAAGCTCCCAAGGGGAATCCATGCGCATACCGTCAACCGCATACCTAGTCCGGCGTTGCTTGGAGTCATGCCCATGACTGCAAGAAATCCTTCGCGTCGCGAAGGGGCGACAAACGCCACATCGATAACGTCGACAGCTGTCACCGCGGCCCCGATAACTCCCGTAGTCATTCGGCTTGGCCGTCTGGGCGATACGATCCTGTTGCAGCCGCTGCTGCGCAAACTGCAGCAGCGCTATGGCAAGCCCTGCCGTGTACTGGCCTTGGGCGACTGGCCGCAGGTGCTTTTTTCTGCGCAGCCAGAGGTGGACGGGTTTATTCCGCTGCGCAGCCAGTACGGCTCGCTGTTGTTCAGTCCGCCGCGGTGGCGCGTCGCTATGGCATTGCGGCGGCTGCGCCACTCACCTTTCTACATCTGCGAACCGGAGCCACGTGCAGGGACCAAGGTGCGTCCGATGCTGGCGCTGGCCGGCGTACCGGCGGAGAACTGCCAGTTTATCCAGCCGATGACGATGCTCCAGGACGAACACTGGATCGACTGGCTGCTGCGTTTTGGCGATCAAACGCCAGATGCTTTTCGCGTCAGTCATCCCTGGACTGCTTCAATCGCATCAACGGAAATAGCTCCTCAGCTGCAGGTAACCGAAGCCGAGCGCGACGATCGAGACGCCTGGCTGCGCGTGCAAGGTATGCTGGGTCGGCCGCTGGTGCTGTTGCAGCCGGCAAACAAACGCACGATACGCTGGAATGGCGTGCGGCATGCCGACGATGACGACAAATCCTGGCCGGCCGAACGCTGGGGCGCGCTGGCCCGTGCCATCAGTTACCGCTTGCCGCAGGCCCAGATCCTCTTTTGCGGGTCGGCCGCCGAAGCCGGCTATATCGAATCGCTGCTCAGCGCGACCGAAACCGGTTCGTTGCGAATCGATACCGCCGTGCTTCCGCTAGGTCGGCTGAAAGCGCTGCTTGAAATCGCCCACAGCATGGTTTCGGTAGATACCGGTCCTGCCCACCTGGCCGCGGCTATGGGCTGCCCGCTGGTGGTGCTGTTTGGCGGGCGATTCCCATGCATGTGGGCGCCGCGCAGCGGACACGGTAGCGCGGTCACGGTGATTGGCGGAATGCCCGAGGTTCGCCGGATCGACGAAATCGATACCGTGCAGGTGATATCCGCCTGGCGCACCTTGCCGTCGCGGTGCGCCGCGGAGGTAACTCCAGATTTGTCCGCCGAGTGATTCGTCGGCTGATTGATGGATGATCAGTCCGCTGGTTGTGCCGGCTGACGCAGCGTCTGCCGCACACTGGGAATCGCGCCGACGCGCGGTGCCAGTTCGTGAGCAATGTCGATATAGCCCACCTGTCGCGCCACATCTGCCGCGGTGCGTCCGAACGCGTCGGCGGCAAGACGATCGGCGCCGCGTGACAGCAGTACGCGGGCCGGCGGCAGCAGTGCGTGCATCGCGCAGGCATGCAACGCGGTAACACCGCGCTGGTCGGCATGCTCGACTTTGGCGCCGGCATCCAGCAGCAGCGGCACCAGCGCGCCAATATGTGTGGCATCGCAATCGCTACCGGGTCGCAGCTGCGCGCCGAGCAGCAACAGCAACGGCGTCTTGCCCTCGCTGTCGGCTTGATTGATGTCGGCGCCGCGCTTGAGCAGTCCGTCGAACAGCCGGCGCGCACGCAGGCTGTCATTGTGTTCAAAGCCGAACTGCGCGGCGGCGTGCAGGGCGCTGCGACCACCGGCATCCACCGCGTTGACGTCCGCGCCACCATCGAGCAAAGCCTCGACGATTTCCGGATGACCCATGGCGGCGGCAACCATCAAAGCAGTCGTGTCGTTGGGCAGGCGCTGATCGATCGCGACCTTGTGCTCCAACAGCAAGCCAACCAGCGCTTCGCGCCGTGCGGCGACCGCCGCGGCCAGCGGTGTCACGCCGCTGCGTGCGGCGAGGGACGAGTTCGCGCCGGCATCGAGCAGCGCTGCGGCGATTTCGCGATGGCCCGCACCGCAGGCGCGCAGTAGCGCAGTCGCGCCCTGGTCGTCCTGGGTGTCGACGGCGAAACCGAGTTCCAGCAGTCGCTGCACCGTGGGTAGTGCACCGACGGCAGCAGCGGCCGGTAGATCGTCAGCACGCAGCGACCGGTTGGGCCGCGACCAGTCGTGCCAGTCCAGCCAGCGCTCCACGGTCGGGTGCTCCAATGCCAACCCCAGCGGAGTTTCACCATTGGCGTCAGCGGCTTCGGGATTGGCGCCGTGGGCGATCAGCGCGCGCACCAGCGGTAGTGCCTCAGCGCCGTGCTCCAGTGCGGCAAACAGCGGTGTGCGGCCGTCGCGGTCGCGCGTGTTGGGGTCGCAACCGCGTGCCAGCAATGCCTGCAGCAAGCTCAGCTGACCGTTGATCGCAGCGAGATGCAGCGGCGTGCGGTCGCGTGTGTCGGCACCGAACGGATCGGCGCCGCGTTCGAGTAGATTGAGTGGTAGCGCCGCACATTGTGCCGAGCCGTTGAGGCGCGAGAGGGCTTGTGCCAACAGCCCCGCACCGGCTGGACTGGCACCGGCCTGCAGCAGATCATCCAGCGCTTCGGTCGATGTCGGCAGCTGCTGCAGCAAGGCGTCGAACAGGCGACGGCCCAGTGGCGGCAGCGCCGGTGCATCGGCTTGCGCGCTATCGGCATCATCCGGCAACTGCGGCTGCAGTCGCGCTTCGGCATCGAGGCCGTGCTCGAGCAACCAGCGTCGCGCAGCACTCAGGCCAGGCGTGGCCAGATCCAGATACAGCTGCGCCAGCTGTCCCTGCGGCCATTCGCGTACGCGCTCGGCAAAGCTTGAAACGATCGCCCAATGAGCGAAGCGCAGCGCATCGAGCAGATGCGCCGGCGTATCGGCACCTTCGGTCAACACGTCGCGACTGTGGCTGGCTGGGAGCGGTGTGTCGGGGTCGAGCAGGGCGACCAGATCCCAGCGGCCGGCGGCGGCGGCATGGTCGAGCGCGCTGCGGCCATCGCCGCCTGGTGTCTTGGGTTCGGCACCTAGGGCAAGCAGGGCGCTGATGGTTTCGCCACGTGCATGCGGTGACTGGCAGGCAAGTGTGAGCGCATCGCGGCCGTGGTGATCGCGCGCCCGTGCATCGGGCTGCGCTTCAGCCAGTAGCTGCACGATGCCGCTCGCACCGGCGCGAGCAGCTTCCATTAACGCGGTGCTGCCGCGATGGTCGGCCAGGGTAACGTCGGCACCCGCCGCGCACAGCACCCGGGCGATCTGTTCGTGGCCTTCGGCAGCGGCAGTCAGCAGTGCGCTGCGATGACGGGCATCGACGGCGTTGACCGCGGTGCGATGCTTGAGCAGTAGTTTGACGCCGGTGACGTCGTCATCGGCGATACCCGCAGCGGCAATCAGGGCAGGCTCGCCGTTGGCCGGCGCGGGCTTGGCGCCGTGTTCCAGCAAAAATTTCGCCAGCGGCCAGTTGGCGGCGCGGCAGGCAATCGCGAGCGGGCTGACGCCCGACCGCGTGAGCGCGTTGATCGGCGCGGACGCATCGAGCAGCATGGCTGCCACGCCAGCGTCGGCGCTGAGCACCGCGCCGTGCAACGGTGTGCTGCCCTCGGCGTCGGCAGCCAGCGGATTGGCGCCGTTGGCGAGCAGAGTCATCACCGCCTCGGCACGGCCGTGCCAGCTATCGCGGGTGGCGGCGAGCAGAGGGGTGATGCCGCCGCTGTCACGGTTCACGTCGGCGCCCTTGGCGATCAGTGCGCGCAGCAGGCGGATGTCCGGCAGCAGCGCGGCGAGCATCAGCACCGGGCGCTGATCGCGGTCATCGGCAACGGGTGCGGTATTCGGATCGGCACCGGCTTCGACCAAGGCAAGCGCGCGGTCGATATCGCCATCGCGTGTGGCGATCAGTAGCGCCTTGGCCTGCTCGGGTGTGCCGGCAGCGCGCTCCTGTTCGTTCAGCACCACGACGACCGGCGGCTTTGCCGGAATCGACTTGATCGCCGTCGGGACGACCGCCACAGGTTGCTTGACGTTCTTCGCGCACAGCAGTGCACGAAGCGTGCGGTTGGCGATGATCAGGCTACCCAGCGGCAGCAGCACCACGCCATAAAGGGCCAGCGCGGCGATGCGTGGTTCGGATGGCAGCACACCATAGAGGCCGGTCAGTGCGACCGCACCGAAAGCCATCACCAGCAGGGCCAGCGACGCGGGTAGAAAATGGCTGAAGAAACGCTCCTCGTGCGACAGATGCCGACCGAAAGCCAGGCTGCGCAGGGTGGCCGTAAAAATCCAGGAACTGTCGCGCTGCGCAGGGTAGGCATCGTCCCAGACGAAGACCAGACCGAACGCCGGCCACAGTCGCCAAAGCGCAGCGAGCGCAATCACCAGCGCGGCCGCCAGAACAAGAGCGGCGCCGAGGCTGGGTGTATGGCTCAGCTGCAGCATCGGCCACGCCACCAGCAAAAACACCAGCACGGTATAGCCAGTGAACATCACCAGATGCGCGGCGCCGCGCCGCAAAACCGTGCGGCCAAAATGCGGTTCGGGATCGAAGCCGATCGCGTGACAGATCGCGGCCATCGTCAGTGCGTTCGCCAGCAGCAGCGGAATCAACGTCAGCGGGTGGGTGACAAAGCCTGCCGCCGTGATGGCCAACAAGCCTGGAATGAACCAGGCGAGGGATTGCACGAGAGGAGGGCGGCGTCGTGATTTGGGCTGGGTCATGTCGACAGTATAGAAATCGTTGCGACTTCAGACGGTAACCTGGTGTTAACGCCCGTACTATTTTTCGGTGATTTCTTCCGCGTCGGAGATGGCATTTCCGAGATCGCACTTTCAATCATCGCGATCGTCCCGCGAAGCGGCTTCCCTGTACGAAGGATGATTGGCGACGGCCAGCGTCTGCTGTGGTGGCAGCTGCAGGTGCCAGCCCTGCGTGCGCAGATGGTCGAGCACCTGCTCAGTGTCCTCGACCGGCAGCTTGCGTTGCTCGTCCAGCTGCACTTCGACCACAAAGCGCAACTCGCCCAATAGCAAGAGGAGTGATTCAGACAGTACATCGAAGCCGTCGCGGCGGGCCAGCCAGAGATAGCTGTCGGTTTTGCGCAGGCTGGCGTAGACGAAACATTGCATGGCCGTACTCCCGTGGTTATGCAAACACCGGTCGTGCTGCTCAAGACGATCACGAGGGTAACAGCGCCAGCCGCCGGTTGCTCGAACCGATTTACAGATAACGTTGGAAAGCGGCGACCGCAACAACCATCGCCATATCATTCCCCTGCTGTGTCCGTCGTAAACACGCTTGCCTGGGATCTTGCCCGGATTCGCGCCCGCGCCGACGCGCTGGTCAGCCGCGTTTGATAAGCATGTTCACTATGCGATAGAAAAACGCTCCATACGGTGGTCCGAGCATGCCGGCGCCGTTGAGCCGTGCCTGCCGGAACACGGGTTTCATGTGCGAGAACGTGCGGAATCCGGCTTCACCGTGATAGCCACCCATGCCCGAAGGGCCGACGCCGCCGAAGGGCAGGCCGTGCTGGGCGATGTGATACAGCGTGTCGTTGACGCTGACGCCGCCGGCCACGGTGCGGGCCAGCACCGAATCGATCAGCGCGCCGTCTTCCTCGAACAGGTATAGCGCCAGCGGATGCGGATGTGCGGCGACATAGGCGACCGCTTCATCCATCGTGTCGTACGGCACCAGCGGCAACAGTGGGCCGAAGATCTCGTCGCGCATGATGTCCATGCTGTCGCCCACATCGCTGAGCAGCTGCGGTGGCAGCAATCGGCGTGAGGCGTCATCCGCCGCGTCGCCCAACAGATGCACTTTCGCGCCGGCAGCGACGGCCTTGTCGCGCAGGCCGATCAGGCGCGCGTACTGGCGATCGGAAATGACGCTGGCGTATTGCTTGCTCTGCGCGAGCTGCGGATACATTTTCGCTACCGTGCGTTTGGCGACATCGATGAATTCAGCCATGCGCGCGCGTGGCAGCAGCACGTAGTCGGGCGCGATGCAGGTCTGTCCGGCGTTCACGAGTTTGCCGAACAGGATGCGCTCCACCGCATTGTCGAAGCGCGCGCCGGGGCCGATGATCGCTGGTGACTTGCCGCCGAGCTCCAGCGTCACCGGTGTCAGGTTGGCGGCGGCGGCCCGCATCACGTGGTGGCCGACAGCGGTGGAGCCGGTAAACAGCAGATGGTCGAACGGCAGCGATGAAAATGCCTGCGCCACCTCGGCGTCACCGGTGACGACGGTCACTTCATTCGGCTGGAAATACTTGGCGATCTGTTCGGCGAACAGCGCCGAAAAACTCGGCGTGAACTCGCTCATCTTCACCATGGCGCGGTTGCCTGCGACCAGCGCATCGACCAGCGGGCCGATGGCCAGATAGAGCGGATAGTTCCACGGCACGATGATGCCGATCACGCCCAGCGGTTGGGGGATCAATACATTGCGTGCCGGCAGAAACGTCAAGCCCGGCAACGAGCGCTGCGGACGCATCCAGCCACGCCCTTTCTTTAATGCGTGACGGACGCTGGACAGGCTCGGGAAAAATTCCAGCAGATCGGTTTCTTCGGTTGGCCGCTGGCCGAAGTCGGCGCTGATCGCGGCGGCAAACGTGTGGCGCTGCTCGTTGAGCATGGTCTCTAGCGCATGCAGCCGTTTGGCGCGGGCCGGCCATTCGGGCGTCGGGTCCTTGGCATGCGCGGCACGCAATTGCTGCAGGCGTTCGGCAAGGCTTGCGTCGGGGAGACTCATCGGTATTCTCGATAGGCAGAAGACCTTATCTGTAGCACACCGCTGGTGTTGTTGCGGTTGCGCAGCAGCATTTGTCCGAATTTGTCCGAGTCCCAAAAAGGGCGCCGAACTTCGAGTTCGGCCCCTTTTCCAGATCAACCGTCGAACTTACTCGCCAATGGTCAGCAGTGACGCATTGCCGCCGGCAGCGGTGGTGTTGACGGTGAGCGTGCGCTCGTTGGCGAAGCGCAGCAGGTAGTGCGGACCGCCGGCCTTGGGCCCGGTACCGGACAGGCCTTCACCGCCGAACGGCTGCACGCCGACCACCGCACCGATCTGGTTGCGGTTGACGTAGCAGTTGCCGACGCGGGCGTGACTGCTGATGTAGTCGATGGTGTCATCGATACGACTGTGGATGCCGAGCGTCAGGCCATAGCCGGTGGCGTTGATCTGCGCGACGACCTTGTCCAGTTCGCTGCCCTTCCAGCGGATCAGGTGCAGGATGGGACCGAACACCTCGCGCTGCAGGACGCCGAGCGAGGCGATCTCGTAGGCGCGCGGGGCAAAGAAGGTACCGTGGTCGGTGACGGATGTATCCATCGCCACTTCGCCGATCTTCTTCGCTTCACGATCCATCCGCGCGGCATGATCGACCAACAGCTTGCGTGCATCTTCATCGATCACCGGGCCGACGTCGGTGCTGAGCTGGCCGGGGTCGCCGACCTTCAATTCGCCCATCGCGCCGGCGAGCATGGCGATCACCTTGTCGGCGATGTCTTCCTGCACGAACAGGATGCGGGCGGCCGAGCAGCGCTGGCCGGCGGACTGGAAGGCCGAGGCGATCACGTCCTTGACGATCTGCTCGGGCAGGGCGGAGGAGTCGGCGATCATCGCGTTCTGGCCACCGGTTTCGGCGATCAGCGTGGCGATGGGTGCGTTGCGTGCGGCCAGCGAGCGATTGATCGCCCAAGCGGTGTCGGTGCTGCCGGTGAAGGCGACACCGGCAATGCGGGGGTCTTTCGTCAGCGCCGCACCGACCGTGGCGCCGTCACCCGGCAAGTACTGCAGCACGTCGACCGGTACGCCGGCGGCGTGCAACAACTGCACGGCCAGATGGCCAATCAGGGTGGTCTGTTCGGCCGGCTTGGCGATCACTGCGTTACCCGCGGCCAGTGCAGCACTGACCTGGCCGAGGAAGATCGCCAGCGGGAAATTCCACGGACTAATGCAGACGAACACGCCGCGGCCGTGCAGGAACAGTTGATTACTTTCACCGGTCGGCCCGGGCAATTGCTCGGGTTGACCGAACAGCCTGCGCGCCATGGTGGCGTAGTAGCGCAGGAAGTCGGCGGCCTCGCGAATTTCCGCGATCGCATCGGGCAGGCTCTTGCCCGCTTCGCGCACGCACAGTGCGACGAACTCGCCGCGGCGCGCCTCAAGCTGGTCGGCGGCGTGTTCGAGAATCGCGGCGCGGCTGGCGGCGGGCAGGCGATCCCAGCCTGGCTGTGCGGCGACGGCGCTGGTGATCGCCTGGTCGACCGTGGCGCTGTCGGCGGCGACATAACTGCCGACGGTCTGGCGGCGATCGGTCGGATTGGTCACCGATACGGTCGGGCCGCTGCTGCTGGCGTTGGGCACCAGCGGGCCGGCTTTCCACGGGCCAGCGTTGGCGTTCACCGCGTCGGCGAGGGCTTTCAGTTCGTTGTCGTTGGCAAAGTTGACGCCCATGGAATTCTTCCTGGATACATTGGTTGAATGCTGCGCAAGCGCGGCATTCTCACCATAGAGATTCACCGGCAGCGGGATGCGCGGGTGAGGGATCGAAGCAAAGCGGCGCACGGTTTCGCACGGATCGGCCACCAGCTCGCGCACCGGCACGCTCTCATCGACCACGCGGTTGACGAAGCTGGTGTTGGCACCGTTCTCGAGCAGGCGGCGCACCAGATACGGCAGCAGATCCTCGTGCGTGCCGACCGGCGCATACACACGGCACGGCACATTCAAGTTCTTCGGACCGATCACTTCGGCATACAGATCCGTGCCCATGCCGTGCAGGCGCTGGTTTTCGTAAGGCCGGCCCTGTGCGATGTGATGCACGGCGGCGATGGTGTGGGCGTTGTGAGTGGCGAACTGTGGATAGATCAGGTCGCTGCCGGCGCCGAACAGGCGTCGTGCACAGGCGAGGTAGGACACGTCGGTGTTCGGTTTGCGCGTAAACACCGGATAGCCGGGCAGGCCGTTTTCCTGCGCGCGCTTGATCTCGGCGTCCCAGTAGGCCCCCTTGACGAGGCGCACGTACCAGCGACGTTTTGCCGCACGCGCGGTTTCGATCAGCCAGTCGATCACGAACGGCGTGCGTTTGGCATACGCCTGCACCACGATGCCGAGACCGTTCCAGCCAGCCAGCGACGGATGCGCGAAGACGTCGCCGATGATGTCCAGAGACAGCTCGAGGCGGTCGGCTTCCTCGGCGTCGACCGACAGCGCGATGCCGTACTTCATTGCCAGTTGCGACAGTTCCAGCAGCTTCTCGGTGAGCTCGCGACGCGCGCGTTCGCGCTTGGCCACTTCGTAGCGTGGATGCAGCGCAGACAGCTTGACCGAAATCGACGGCGCATCGGTATGGTTGGCGAAGGGGCCACGCGCGCCGATGGCTGCGATGGCATCGCGATAATCCTGCTGGTAGCGCTCGGCGGTGGCCGCGGTCAGCGCCGACTCGCCGAGCATGTCGTAGGAATAGCGGTAGACCGCATGTTCCTTCTTGGCGCTGCGATCCAGCGCCTCGTCGATGGTGCGGCCCATCACGAACTGGTGGCCCATGATGCGCATGGCCTGGCGCACGGCCAAACGGATAGCCGGTTCGCCGGCACGACCGACCAGCCGGCGCAGCGCGCTGGTGACGTCGTGGCGGGTTTCCTCGGCCAGGTTCACCAGATGACCGGTGAGCATCAGTCCCCAGGTCGAGGCGTTGACGAACACCGACTCGCTCTGGCCGAGGTGTTTCTTCCAGTTGGCGTCGCCGAGCTTGTCGCGGATCAGTTTGTCGGCGGTGGCCTTGTCCGGAATGCGCAGCAGCGCTTCGGCCACGCACATCAGCAGCACGCCTTCCTCGCTGGACAGGTCGTACTGACGCATAAAGGACTCGACCACGCTCTGGTCCTTGGCGCGCAGGCGTACCCGGCTGACCAGGTCAGCGGCGACGTCGATGACCTTCTCGCGCTCGACCGGCGGCAGACTGGCCTGGGCGAGCAGGTCGTTGACCGCTTCGGTTTCGTCGCGCAGCCAGGCGGCGGTGATGCGCGCGCGCGCAGGCGTGGGATCGCCGGGGAGTTCGGAGCTGAGAATAGGTTGGGTCACGGGCTTGTCAGAAAATCCGCGGAGGCGGAGGGGAGCGCGGGATTGTACGCTGGCGCCCGCTTTTTGCGTGCGTCATCCGGGCGCATTCCGATGCAACTCTGCATTGGCCAACGGCACACGGGGCAACTTTCGATGGGGTTCTGGACTACGCCGTCGATGAGTGGACAGGCCGCTTTTCCTCATTGATGTCACATTTCCAGATCGCGGCATTCTTGCCCGCTGCCGCGCCGGGGCCTATCATCCCGATGTTCCTGGCACGCTGGATCCTTATGATCGTGCTTCGACCGGTCGCCGACGATCTGCTGTGTGTGACGATGTGGCTCAAGCCCAATCGTGCGCTCAGCCGTCGAGGCCTGCGTCGACTGATCGTGGTACTGGCGGTACTGGCGCTGACAACAGCGGGACTGGGCGCGTGGCAGGGCAATGTGTTTGCACCGCTGTTCGCCTTGGTGGAATCCGTGGCTGTCTCGTGTGCGTTGAGCGTGGCCTGGCGGGCCGGCGATCGCAGTGAGCGCATCACCCTCGACGCATCGTCGCTGGAGGTGCAGCTGCTGCCGAGTCGGCGCTGCACGCAATTCCAGTCGTACTGGGTGCGTGTGCTGCTGAAGCCGGGCAACGGTCGTCAGCGCCTGCTGTTGTCATCGCACGGGCGTGAAATGGAGATCGGCGTTTTTCTGGGTGAGCAGGAACGCGTCGAGCTGTCAAAGAAACTCAGGGTGCTGCTGGCCACGATCAACGACCAGCGGCGCAAGTAGGTTCACAAGAGTCTGTTTTCATAATCCAAACACGTCGCGCCGGAAGCTGTTTGCCCGCGGGGCAAGGAAGAAAGAGGGAATGTATGTCGATACATGACCGAGTGATGACGCCGCCCAGTGGGCAAACAGACCCGGCCCTGCGGGTTGCCCTGCAGCGGCCGTCATGCGGCAGCCCGCGGCTTACTCATGCAACCAGCATGGGCTGCGCCACGGTCTACCACCTGCCAGCCGCTGCAGGGCAACGCGACGTATTTGGATTATGAAGACAGACTCTAAGGTGCAACACATGACATCTGGCAGCATCAGGCGATCATTTACCGCAGCGGCGGCCATTGCATCAACACTGTTTGGCGGGGCAGCCAGCGCGGACCCATCGCCGTATCAGTTGAACATGGAGCGTGGCGCATCGACCTGGTCGCAGGTTCCCTACGAACTGAACAACTGGTCGTTCGGCGTATGTGTCGTGATCGGCATCCTGGTGTTCGGCGCGATGTTCATCGCAATGTTCCGCTTCCGCAAATCGCGCGGTGCAGTCGCTGAAAAGTGGTCGCACAACACGCGTCTGGAAATCATCTGGACAACGGTTCCGGTGATCATCCTGATCACACTGGCCTACTTCGCCACCGGCGGTATCACCTCCTGGGCCGACACTACCGGTTCGCAGATGACGGTCAAGGTGACCGGCTATCAGTGGAAGTGGCGCTACGATTATGTGGAATATTTGGGCAAGCCGATCAGCAAGGTCGGCTTCATGTCCAAGCTCGATACGCAGAGTGACCAGACGCGCCAGCTGGGCTCGGGCATGGACCCGTATGCGGTCAAGGTGGGCAACGAAAATACCTATCTGCTGGACGTGGACAAGCCGCTGGTCGTGCCGGTCGATACCAAGATCCGCTTCGTCATCACCGGTGCCGACGTGATCCACTCATGGTGGGTGCCGGCGCTGGGCTGGAAGCTCGATGCGATTCCCGGCATCGTCAACGCCGCCTGGACCAATATCAAGGAGCCTGGCACCTATCGCGGCCAGTGCGCCGAGTTGTGCGGCCAGGATCATGGCTTCATGCCGATCGTGGTGGTCGCCAAATCCAAGCCGGATTTTGCGAAGTGGCTGGCCGACCAGCAGGCGAAGTCGGCACCGCCGGCTGCGGCGCCCGCTCCGGCCGCTGCCTCGACGGCGGCGGCACCGAAAACCGCACAGATTGCCCCGGTGCAGTCCGTGAGCAAATCGGCTGCCGCCAAGCAAGGCTGAGCTGCGCTCTTACAAACGCTTTCGCACACGTCACTCACGTCGTCGCATCCCTATCAGGTTTAGAGGTCAAGGCCATGTCCCACGCAGCCACCCATGATCACCACGATGATCACCACGGCGCGCCGAAGAATTTCTTCCAGCGCTGGTGCATGTCCACCAACCACAAGGACATCGGCACGCTCTATCTGGTTTTTGCGCTGCTGATGTTTTTCATCGGCGGCAGTTTCGCGATGGTGATCCGCGCCGAGCTGTTCAAACCGGGCCTGCAGCTGGTGCAGCCGTACTTTTTCAACCAGATGACCACGCTGCACGCGCTGGTGATGATTTTCGGCGCGATCATGCCGGCCTTCGTCGGTCTTGGTAACTGGATGATCCCGTTGATGGTCGGCGCGCCGGACATGGCGCTGCCGCGCATGAACAACCTGTCGTTCTGGATCCTGCCGTTCGCCTTTGCTCTGTTGCTGTCCACCTTGTTTCTGCCCGGTGGTGGCCCGGCCGGTGGCTGGACCATGTACCCGCCATTGTCGCTGCAGAGCGATTCGCTGGCCTATGTGGTGTTTGCCGTCCACCTGATGGGTATCAGCTCGATCATGGGCGCGATCAACATCATTGCGACCATCCTCAACATGCGTGCGCCCGGCATGGAGTTGCTGAAGATGCCGGTGTTCGTGTGGAGCTGGCTGATCACCGCGTTCCTGCTGATCGCGGTGATGCCGGTGCTGGCAGGCGCGGTGACGATGCTGCTGACCGACAAGTATTTCGGCACCAACTTCTTCAATCCGGGCGGCGGCGGCGACCCCGTCTTGTATCAACATATTTTCTGGTTCTTCGGTCACCCCGAGGTCTACATCATGATTCTGCCGGCGTTCGGCATTATCTCCGAGGTGATCCCGACCTTCGCCCGCAAGCCGATCTTTGGTTACAAGGCGATGGTGTTCGCGATTGCGTCGATCGCCTTCCTGTCGTTCATCGTGTGGGCGCACCACATGTTTGCGGTCGGCTTGCCGATGGGTGCCGAGATCTTCTTCATGTACGCGACGATGCTGATCGCGGTGCCGACCGGCGTGAAGGTGTTCAACTGGGTCAGCACCATGTGGGGCGGCTCGATGACCTTCGAGACGCCGATGCTGTTCGCGGTGGCGTTCGTGATCCTGTTCACCATCGGCGGCTTCTCCGGCCTGATGCTGGCGCTGGTTCCGGCCGACTTCCAGTATCACGATACTTACTTCGTGGTGGCGCATTTCCATTACGTGCTGGTGACTGGCGCGCTGTTTGCGATCATCTCGGCGACGTATTACTGGCTGCCGAAGTGGAGCGGCCGGATGTACAGCGAGTTCTGGGGCAAGATGCATTTCTGGAACAGCGTGATCTGGGTCAACGTGCTGTTCTTCCCGCAGCACTTCCTGGGTCTGGCCGGCATGCCGCGTCGTATTCCGGACTACAACGTGGCGTTTGCCAACTTCAACATGATCAGTTCGATCGGCGGCTTTCTGTTCGGCGCCTCGCAGCTGATTTTCCTCGGCGTGCTGATCCACGGCGTGTTCTTCTCCAAGAAAAAGGCTACCGACCGCGTCTGGGAAGGCGCCAAGGGCCTGGAGTGGACCGTGCCGTCGCCCGCGCCGTTCCACACCTTCGACGTGCCGCCGGTGATTCATGACGACGAGCTGGCGCACGGTCACGTGAATGACTGATCATCACAACATGACGCAGCCGCTGACAAATCACGAGATGGATGGACGTCGTAAAGGTGTGAGACGCACCGTGACGATTCTGGTGTCGGTGGTGGTCGCGTTTTTTCTGCTGTCGTTTGTACAGATCGTGATGATGAAATAGTCGTACCGCAGCAATCACAGTTTATTCTTCAGTTTGCAGTTCCCCGCGGCGCATCGCGGGGTAGAGTCATCAAGAGAAGTCCACGGGGTTTGCACGATGGATCAGTCGCACGAAGCGTATTTTGTTCCGAGCAAAAGCTACTGGCCGTTCGTGGCCGCGGTGGTCATGTTCACCACGGTGTTCGGTGCGGCGCATTGGCTGAACGCGGAGCCGGGTGATTCCGGTTTCGGCAAGACCGTGCTCACGGTCGGTGTGATCGGCGTGCTGGCGATGTTTTTCGGCTGGTTCCGCTCGGTGATCAACGAGTCGCTGGCCGGCAGCTACAACAGCCAGGTCGATACGTCGTTCCGCATGGGCATGATGTGGTTCATCTTCTCCGAAGTGATGTTTTTCGGTGCGTTCTTCGGCGCACTGTTCTACATTCGCATGTTCTCGATTCCGTGGCTCGGTGGTGAAGGGCACGGCGTATTGACCCACGAGTTTCTGTGGAGTGATTACGCGGCCTCATGGGGTGCCAACGCCGGTAACGGTCCGCAACATATCGGCGGTGCGTTCCGCACCGTGCCGGCCTGGGGTCTGCCGCTGCTCAACACGTTGATCCTGCTCAGCTCCAGCGTCACCGTGACCATCGCGCATCACGCGCTGCGTGCAGGGCATCGCGGCAAGATCCTGGCGTTCCTCGGGTTGACCGTTCTGCTCGGCGCCCTGTTCCTGAATTTTCAGGCCCACGAATACATCGAGGCCTACCGCGAGCTCAATCTGACCATGCACAGCGGCGTGTATGGGTCGACGTTCTTCCTGCTTACCGGTTTCCACGGTCTGCATGTGACGCTGGGCACCATCATGCTGGCAGTGATCTGGTTCCGCGTGCTGAAAGGCCATTTCAACAAGGATCATCATTTCGGTTTCGAAGCCGTAGCCTGGTACTGGCATTTCGTCGACGTGGTCTGGCTTGGCCTGTTCATGTTTGTCTATATTCTCTAGCGCCATTCGTATGGATTCTAAAAAGCCCGTCGCCCGACGGGCTTTTTTCTATCTGCAGGTCTGGGTGCCATGAACAAATTCCCGGCGTTTCGACTTGATCGTTCGATGGCCGTTATAGCGCAGTGCCATCGCCAGGCCGAGGCAACACTGCCAAACTAGAAGGCGGCCAAGGACTTATCGCATGCAGCCTCTGGAAAACACCAAGATTGCCATCGTCGGACTGGGTTATGTCGGGTTGCCGCTGGCCGTGGAGTTCGGCAAGCGCTATGACACCTTCGGGTTTGATATCAATACCGCCCGGGTCGGCGAGTTGTGTTCCGGCAAGGATTCAACACTGGAAGTGGATGCCGAAGAGATGGCCTCCGCCACGCGTTTGCATTTCAGCTCGACGCTCGATGACATACGTTGCTGCAACGTTTATATCGTTACCGTGCCAACGCCCATCGATGCAGCCAAACGCCCCGACCTGACACCACTGATCAAGGCCAGCGAGTCGCTGGGAACAGTGATCAAGTCGGGCGACATCGTGGTGTACGAGTCCACCGTGTATCCGGGTTGTACCGAAGAAGTGTGCATTCCGATTCTGGAAAGAATCTCGGGCCTGATCTACAACCGCGATTTTTTTGCCGGCTATAGCCCCGAGCGGATCAATCCGGGCGACAAGCAGCATCGCGTCACCAGCATTCTCAAGGTGACTTCCGGTTCCACCGCCGAGGTCGCCGATTTCGTTGATCGACTGTACGGCTCCATCATCACCGCCGGCACGCACAAGGCCAGTTCGCTGAAGGTGGCCGAGGCGGCCAAGGTGATCGAGAACACCCAGCGCGATCTGAACATCGCGCTGGTGAACGATCTGGCCAAGTTGTTCAACAAGCTCGGCATCGACACGCTGGAAGTGCTGCAGGCAGCGGGTACGAAATGGAATTTTCTCCCTTTCAGGCCCGGTCTGGTCGGTGGCCACTGCATCAGCGTGGATCCGTACTATCTTACCCACAAGGCACAGGAGGTCGGGCATTACTCCGATGTCATTCTGGCCGGTCGTCGTACCAACGACAGCATGGGCCAATACATCGCCGGCGAAGTCATCCGCCTGATGGTATGCAAAGGCATCAACCCGGTGCGTGCGCGCATCCTGATCCTCGGGCTGGCCTTCAAGGAGAACTGCCCGGACCTGCGCAACACCCGTGTGGTCGACATCATGGAGGCGCTGACCGGTTACAACGCGCAGGTGGATGTGTTCGATCCATGGGTCGATGCCGTGGCTGCCAGACACGAATACGGCATCGACCTGATCGGCACGCCGCAGGCGGACCAGTATGATGCGGTGATAGTCGCGGTCGGGCATCACCAGTTTACGGAACTAGGCGCCGATGGCATTCGTCACTTCGGCAAATCGTCGTCGGTGCTGTACGACGTCAAATATGTGTTGCCACGTGATGCGGTGGATGGCCGGCTTTGATTGGCGATGCAAACAGTTGTTGAGATATTGGGTGACGGCGCGGCGGCAGATGTGCGGTAGTCAACCCGGCGCGATGGGTCATCGTGTCGATTAATGGAATGGATGAGAGTGGCATGAAGATTCTTGTTACGGGCACCGCCGGATTCATCGGCTCGCACGTTGCGATGCGACTGCTTGAGCGCGGTGACCACGTCATCGGCATCGATAACCTCAGTGATTACTACGACGTCAATCTGAAAAAGGCGCGGCTGGCGCGCTTCGCGGATCATCCGAACTACACCCACGTGGCGGCTGATCTGGCCGACCGCGATGCCATCGAATCGACGTTCGCTACGCACAAGCCACAGCGCGTGATCAACCTGGCAGCGCAGGCTGGCGTGCGCTACGCCGCCCAGAATCCGCATATCTATGTGTCGACCAATGTCACCGGTTTTCTGCACATCATCGAAGGCTGCCGCCATCACGACGTCGAGCACCTGGTGTTTGCCTCCACCAGTTCGGTATATGGCGCCAATACGCTGATGCCGTTCTCCGAGCATCAATCCACCGAGCATCCGCTGACGCTGTATGCGGCATCGAAAAAGGCCAACGAGATGATGGCGCACAGTTATGCGCATCTCTACGGCATGGCTTGCACGGGCCTGCGCTTTTTTACCGTGTATGGCCCGTGGGGGCGGCCGGACATGGCGTTGTTCCTGTTTACTAAATCGATCCTGGCCGGCGAGCCGATCAAGGTGTTCAACCATGGCCATCACAAGCGCAGCTTTACCTACGTCGATGACATCGTCGAGGGCGTGATTCGCACGTTGGATAAGGTGGCAGTCGGTAATCCGCTGTGGGACGGCAATCAGCCGGATCCGGCGACAAGCCTCGCGCCCTATCGCCTATTCAACATCGGCAACGAGCAGCCGGTGGAGTTGTTGCGCTATATCGAAGTGCTTGAGCAGTGCATTGGGCGCAAGGCGCAGATGGAGCTGCTGCCGCTGCAGGCAGGCGATGTGCCTGATACCGAAGCCGATGTCTCGGCTCTGGCCGCCGCGGTGGATTACACGCCGCGCGTGTCGGTCGAAGAGGGCGTAGCCAACTTCGTTCGCTGGTACCGGGACTATTACCGGATCGACTGACCGCAAAACAATCCCTCAGCGCAACCCCGCCATGCGGCGCGATTTGTCGCGGTACCGACGCGATGATCGGTACGGCCGGGTACAATCACCCAGTTACGGTCATTGACCCACATCGTGCGGGTGCAGCCATCCCATCCAGATGCCAAACACAACCATGGCGATCAGCAGCAGCGACAGGCCGATGCGCCGCGTCAATGCCCATACGGTGCGCTTGTCGTTGTCCTTGTCGGTCATCATGAAATACAGCGCCTGACCGAGGCTGAAGATCACCACCAGCAGCACGATCACCAGCGCGGATTTGTAGATGGTTTCCAAGTGATTGATCCGATCCAAGTCGACTCGCCGAGTATAGCGGCCGCTGCCAGGTACTTCGCATGAGCGGATTTCGCCGTCCGTCGTGGTGGGCGTTGTTGCTGACGGTGGTCGGCGCGTTGCTGTTCATACGTCTGGGTGTCTGGCAACTGCATCGCGCCGACTTCAAGGAAGCGCTTCTGCGTCGGTATGCCGCATCGGCTACGGCACCATTGCAGGACTTTGCCAAAGTCGCCGATGCGCCGCCAGACGACGGCTTTCCGCGCGTGCAAATCAGTGGTCGCTACCTGGTCGATCGCATCTATCTGCTGGATAACCCCAATCACGACGAACGCGGTGGCGTGGAAGTTTTCGTGCCGCTTGCACTGCGCAATACGCCAAAGCTGTTGCTGGTGGACATGGGTTTTTTACCAGGCAACGGCACCGGCCAGGAGCCACAGTTACCGGCACTGCCGACCACCGACGTAACGTTGCAAGGCCTGTACGTGCCGCCGCCGCCGATCGGTTTCGAGATGGGCGGCAACGCGCTGGCGCAACAGACGCGCTGGCCGAAGAAAGGCATTTTTCTGGATCCTGCCGAAGTCGCCCACGATCTCGACCGCTCGCTGTATCCGCGCATGCTGGCGCTCGATCCAGACCCGGCGTCGATCTATGTGCGCGTGCACACGCTGGATTTTTCCTCTATGCCGCCAGCGCGACATCGCGCGTATGCTTTCCAGTGGTTCACGTTTGCACTGGCGGCCGTGGTGCTTCTGCTCGTGCTGCATCGCAAGCGCGGACCGCGTCGGCCCTGATACTCATATCGCCTGATACTCGACCCGACTCATTATTCCCCACCTGATTATTTCCGCGAATTCATGCCAACCCACACAAACAACCCTGCTGCCGTACGCAAGAGCCGATTCTTTCTGGTGCTGATCGCGCTGGTGTTTGCCGCGCCGATCCTCGTTGCCGGCCTGCTGACGTTTACCGGCTGGCAGCCGACCGGCAAAGGCAATGGTCAACGGATCATGCCGCAGCGGAATCTTGTCGATGAGCATCTGCGCGTGCAGTTGGTCAACGGGCAAGTCTATGCGTGGCGCGATAGCGAGCCGCGCATGACGCTGGTGGCGCTGCCCGGTCCGGACTGCGCGGTACAGTGCCTGGATGATCTGACAGCCATGGCCAAGGCACGCGTCATGCTCAACAACAACCAGTCGCGCCTGCGCCTGCTCTATGTCGGCCAGCCGCCGGTGGGCGAGGGTCTGGTGGCGATTCAAAACTACTGGCAGCTCGGCACCGACGTCGATGGCAAGCTGGCCAGCTATCGCCCGACCACGCCGGACAGCGTCAGCGCCGTCTTGGTGGAGTCCAACGGTACCGCGCTGTCCCTGTATCCTGCCGGCTCCGATCCGGCAGGTCTGGCGCGGGATCTGCAGAAGGTTATCCACTGATGTTCACTTCCGCGATGTCTCCCCGCACAGTTAAAGCTCTGCGCGCGCTGAC
>Ga0302228_10000184_pt1 | contig 57285 bp, 40 predicted proteins | sample II_Palsa_N1_2_FD_193519 | JGI IMG/M metagenome (GOLD analysis project Ga0302228, IMG submission 193519) | Peat permafrost microbial communities from Stordalen Mire near Abisko, Sweden - II_Palsa_N1_2 | ecosystem: Environmental > Terrestrial > Soil > Palsa > Peat permafrost | place: Sweden... | reverse complement strand
GGGCGAGGGCGGCGTCATGCTCCTTGCGAATACGCAAAGTATTCGCCGCGTCCCATTCCTTGCCCTCGCCCTTTGTGGGTGGCAACGCAAGCCCATTATTAGCGTGAACAGGCCCTAGATTGAATTGCCGTGGTCCAGCCGTCGGCATTGGAACCTACGCTGGGCTATCCGCGGTCCCGCGGCGAGATATCTCAACGGCGAATCCTTCAACGTGACGGTCGAACCGGACCGTCAACAAATTGTACAATTCTGGTGCTTCGGCTCGGAATGCCTTTTCCATAAGCCACGCAATCCGCATCTACCAGCCGTAGACGCTCGTGCATCTTTGCCGATGCTATCGGCTAAGTAGATTTTGACTATGAATTAGATAGAAACTATTAAATAGGATTTCCCATAAATTTCGTGCAATATTGCATCTGCTTAGACAACAGCATCTTTTCGTAACCCACCCACCGCTTATAGGAAACTCTATGTCGCTCATCAACACCCAGGTTCAACCGTTCAAAGCACAAGCATTCCACAACGGCAAATTCGTCGAAGTGACCGAGAAGTCGCTGCTGGGCAAGTGGTCGGTCCTGATTTTCATGCCGGCTGCATTCACCTTCAACTGCCCGACCGAAGTCGAGGACGCGGCTGAAAACTACGCCGAATTCCAGAAGGTCGGCGCGGAAGTCTACATCGTCACCACCGATACGCACTTTTCGCACAAAGTGTGGCACGAAACCTCCGACGCAGTGGGCAAAGCCAAATTCCCGTTGATCGGCGACCCGACGCATCAACTGACCAACGCCTTCGGCGTGCACATTCCGGAAGAAGGCCTGGCATTGCGTGGCACCTTCATCATCAACCCGGAAGGCGTGATCAAGACGCTGGAAGTGCATGACAACGCGATCGCTCGCGATGTCGCCGAAACGTTGCGCAAGCTGAAGGCTGCACAATTCGTCGCCGCCAACCCAGGCCAAGTCTGCCCGGCCAAGTGGAAAGAAGGCGCGAAGACGCTGACCCCGTCGCTTGACCTGGTCGGCAAGATCTAAGCATACAAGTCTCTCAAGAAGTGCTGAGCCGCCCCGATTTTGGGGCGCTCGGCAGCATCAGCGAATGGCCGCAGTTGCCGGCATCGAAATAGCAAGTTCGTAACCTCTCAAGCATCGGGGATCATCATGTTGGATGACAGCTTAAAAGCTCAATTGCAAGCCTATCTGCAGCACGTGAACCGGCCGTTCGAAATAGTGGCTTCGCTGGACGAGCAGCCCAGCTCGCGCGAGCTCGAAGCGCTGTTGCAGACCATCGCGGGGTTGTCGGACAAGATCACTCTGCGCACCGACGGCAACGATACCCGCACGCCGTCGTTCAGCCTCAGCCCTGTGGACGGCGGGCAAAGCCTGCGCTTTGCCGCCATCCCGCTCGGCCACGAATTCACCTCGCTGGTACTCGCGCTCCTCTGGACCGGCGGCCATCCGCCCAAGGTCGAGCCGGAAGTGATCGAACAGATCAAAGCACTCGACGGCGACTATCGCTTCGAGGTCTATATGTCGCTGTCCTGCCATAACTGCCCGGATGTGGTGCAGGCACTGAGCCTGATGGCTGTGCTGAATCCGCGGGTGCAGACCGTGGTGGTGGACGGCGGGCTGTTCCAGGGCGAAGTCGACGCACGCCAGATCATGGCAGTGCCGAGCGTCTATTTGAACGGCGAGATGTTCGGCGCGGGGCGCATGGCGCTCGAAGAAATTGTCGCCAAGCTCGATACCGGTTCGGCTGAGCGTGAAGCGGCCAAGCTCAATGCCCGCGAAGCGTTTGACGTGCTGATCGTCGGCGGCGGCCCGGCCGGTTCGGCGGCTGCGGTCTATGCGGCGCGCAAGGGCATCGACACGGGTATCGCGGTCGAGCGCATGGGCGGCCAGATCAACGACACGCTGTCGATCGAAAACTACATTTCCGTGCTCGAGACCGACGGCCCGAAGTTCTCGTCTGCGCTCGAAGCGCAAGTGCGCCACTACGGCGTGGACATCATGTCGCAACAGCGCGCGGTCGAGCTGATTCCGGCCACGCACCCGGGCGGCATGGTCGGTGTGCGGATGGAAAACGGCGGCGTGTTGCACAGCCGCAGCGTGATCCTTTCGACCGGTGCGCGCTGGCGCAACGTCAACGTGCCGGGCGAGCAGGAGTACAAGAACCAGGGCGTGGCCTATTGCCCGCACTGCGACGGTCCGCTGTTCAAGGGCAAGCGCGTGGCCGTGATCGGCGGCGGCAACTCGGGCGTGGAAGCGGCAATCGACCTTGCCGGCCTGGTCGAGCACGTCACGCTGATCGAATTCAGCGAGCAGCTCAAAGCCGATGCCGTGCTGGTGGCGAAGCTGCATAGCCTGCCCAACGTGACGGTCAAGGCCAACGCGCAGACACTCGAGATTACCGGCGACGGCAGCAAGGTCAACGGCCTGCGCTTCAAGGACCGCGTGAGCGGCTCTGAACATACGGTGGCGCTGGAAGGCGTGTTTGTGCAGATCGGCCTGGTGCCCAACACGGAATGGCTCAAGGGCACACTGGAGTTGAGCCGGTTCGGCGAGATTGTCGTCGATGCCAAGGGGCATACCAACGTGCCGGGCGTGTTTGCCGCGGGCGATTGCACCACCGTGCCGTACAAGCAGATCGTGATTGCCGCGGGTGATGGAGCGAAGGCCGCGCTGAGTGCTTTCGACTACCTGATCCGCATGCCGGCGGTTGAAGAGGCGACCGAGGATTTGCGCGCGGTCGAGGCTTGATCGCAATGGAATCATGTGCAACACGAGCTATGGCCCGTTTCGCTTTTCCGCGATCGCGCATAATAAGCACCGTTGTCTAACCACTCTCAGCCGCCAAAGCCAGGGGACCGCTCGCCAGCTTGACGAGCGGTCTTTCCAGCGCGGATAGCGTGCTTGACGCCGGCTGCGGCAAGACTGCGCTGTTGCGCGACGCTCTCAATATGTCTTCGGCATGCGGCGTTGGCGTCGATATCAACTGAAATTTTCTCGATGCGGCGCGCTTGCTCTTTTGCGGTGGCGCGCTCAGTGGCCCGCTCATTGACCCGCTCATTGACCCCCTACTCACGCCGTTCGACTATCCCTTGCTCGAACATACCCGCCCAAGCCAGGGCCACGCGGCAATAATTTGCGTTGGGTCGACCATGCCTTCGGCTGATGCGAAGAATGCTTGCGCATGCGTTTTGATCGGCGCAAATCCGGCGGACGTCTTCTGCTCGCCGATCGGCGATTGGATCTGACCCCGACGGCATTTCCTTTTGATACCCACTAGAGATACCCACCAGAAAGACTTGCCATACGAGTCGCGAACCGTGTCCTGAGGCCGTTCGAATCGGATGGGCATGCAGATGTTCCGGCTGGCGCCGAAGATATTCGCGTGAACAGGCCCGCAAAAAGTGTGGTGTTTTGGCGAACTGACACGAACGTTATAACGGACCAACAAAAAGAGGCCATAGTCGCCCGTGTCCATCGTGGATAAAGCACGGGCAGAAAACCAACAGCCGCAACCGAAGGGGATTTTCCGCATGAAGACGCGCGTCTATCACCATCCCAAACAGAAGACCCTGGCGCTCGCCTTGACGGCGGCCCTGGCGGTCATGGCGCATGCTGCAATGGCGCAGACGGTCAGCGGCCCGACCGGCCCCTACACTTGGACCAGCGGCGACCTGACCGTTACGCCAACTGGAGTCATTTCCGGCGGCACCGCTGTTACGGCCTTTGGTACTTTGGGCACGCTGACCAACAACGGTACGATCAGCGGCGGCAACAGCGGCATCCTTAACGGCGTCATCAGCAACGGCACCATCAGCAATAACGGCATCATCGACACGCTGATAAACAATGGCACCATCAGCGGCACTGCCTTGGGCATCGCCAACAACGGCACCATCGGCAGACTGATCAACACCGGCCTCATCAGCGGCGGCACGGCCATCAGCGACAATGCCGGCCCGATCGGCACGCTGATCAATTCCGGTATCATCAGCGGCAACATCGTCGACAACGGCAACCTGATCGGCACGCTGACCAATAGCGGCTTGATCGACGGCGGTATCACCAGCGACGGTACGATCGGCATCTTGACCAACAGCGGCACCATCAGTGGCGGCATCTACAACTTTTTCGGCACCATCGTTACGCTGATCAACACCGGCACCATCAGCGGCGATGCCATCCATAACTCCGGCACGATCAACACCTTGACCAATAGCGGTACCATCACGGGTATCGGGTTTGCGATCTTCAACGAGAATTCGGGCGTGCTGAGTCCCATCACCAACTCGGGCCTGATCGCGGGCGATATCATCAACGCGTCCAGCAATGACCTGAGCATCAGTGGCGGCACCGGCACCATTTTCGGCACCGTGACCGGCTTTGGCGGCACTATCGGCGCCATCACCAACACCACCTCGAACGTTGCGTTCGGTTCCGGCAACCTGTTGCTGAACGACAATATCAACGTTGGCGGCAACGCGGTAAATAATACCGGCACGGCGGTGTTGCAGATCAACCAGCCGTTGACCATCACCGGCAACTACAACCAGGGCGCAGGCGCGACGTTGCAGATCGGTGTCGCCAGCGGCGCCACGACATTAGGCACAATCACGGACACCGGTTACGGCCGGCTGGTGGTGACCGGTAATTCGACCATCGCCTCCGGTTCGGCGGTGACGCTGCAATCAAACGGTTATGCGTTTGCCGCCGGACAGCGTTACGTGGTGGTGGATACGGCGGGCACCGCGGTTTATAACCCAGGCAGCCTGCATTATTCGATCAACGGCTACACCTCGAACGTCACCGGCTCGACTATGGCTAACGGCAGCAACAGCGATCTGGTGCTGAATGTGGTCAGTGCTGCTGCGCTCACACCGCCATCTACTCCCACTCCCACGCCCACCCCGACGCCAGCGCCAACGCCGGCTCCAGTACCGAGCCCCGCATCGATCGCGACGGCGCCCAACGCCATTGCTACGCTCAATGGCCTGCTCAGCTACACCGGCATCGGCAATGCGGGACTGCTGAATCTGTACGACGCCGCGCTCGGTTCTCTGAGCCAAGGAACGGCCGCGAGCGCCAACCGCATCGGCAAACAACTGGCTCCGGGCCAGGTCGACACGGCATCGGCCGCACCGATCTTCGATGCCATCAACGTAGTCGGTGCCCGCGTCGATGGCCTGCGCCTCGCACAAGCGGACGGCGGCAGCGGTGTTGCCACAGGCGAGAGTCCTGCCGACTGGGGCGTGTGGGGTCAGGCTTATGGCGGTCATGCCAGCCAGAACGAACGCGATGAGGTGGACGGCTACAGCGCCAACTACGGCGGCCTGCTGCTCGGCGCCGACAAGGCGATCGGCGATAACTGGCGTGCCGGCGGCGTGTTCAGCTACAGCAATACGGCGGTCAATAACACGGGCGACACGGCAGGCGACACCACCCGCATCAACGGCTACGGCCTGATCGGCTACGCCAGCTATACCGGCAGTCCGTGGTATGTGAACCTGTCGGGCGCGGTGGTCGAGCAGCAGTACGACAGCACCCGTGAGGTCAACCTGCAAGGCTTCTCGGGCACGGCCAACGGCCATGTCAGCGGCCAGCAGTATGTGGCGCGCTCGGAGGCCGGTTATCCGCTGGCGCTGGGCGGGTTCACGCTGACCCCGTTGGCGAGCCTGACCTACAGCTACCTGACCCAGGGCAGCTATACGGAAAGCGGCGGCAACGGCGCGGCGCTGGCGGTAGGCTCCAGCCATACCAACTCGGTGAAAAGCAGTCTCGGGACCAAGCTGGAAAAATCCTTCTCGACCGGCTACGGCGAAATCGTGCCGAACCTGCAAGTGCAGTGGATCCACGAATTCGATCATACGGCGCAAACCACGGGGGCCAGCTTTGCTGCGGATCCGACGGGTCAAACTGCATTCACCACGGTGGGCGCGACGCCAGTGTCAAATCTAGCCGATGTCTCGCTGGGCGTGACGCTGCTGCGGGCCAACAACCTGAGCCTGTCGCTGCGCTACGAGTTGCAGGCGGGCGGCGGGTTTGTCTCGCAGACCGGCAGCGTGCGCGTGCGGCAGGCGTTCTGATCCACCGTTGCTGAAGGGGAGCGCCTACCTGAACGACCCCAGGGCATGGCAACGGCCTCCTGCGTCGTTGTATCGGGCTTTGCCGGTCCGCTTCGCGGAAATCAGTCTAAAGGTGGAACTGCCCCGTCGGCCAGCGTCTTGAGCAGGCGCGCGCGACGGCGTTCGAGGTCCGCTATCTGGCGCTCGATCGAGGCCAGCCGTGTGCGTTGGGCTTCGGAGGTTTCGGCGCATGAGCCCGCGCCTTCGATCATGCGCATGCAGTCGGGAAACGAGCGGATATCAGCCAGGCTGAAACCGGTCGCAATCATGCGCTGAATCTGCCTGACCTGCGTGATAGCTGCCATTGGAAAGGCCCGGTAGCCATTGGTCGCGCGCACGGAGGTTAGCAGAGCGTGCTCGTCATAGTGGCGGATGGAGCGTACGCTTGCGCCGGTCTCGCGCGCCAGTTCGCCGATGGTCAGCAGTTTTTGCTCAATGGATTGGGTCATGTGAAAAGCATAGCACTTTTCGCTTGACCCTCACATCAGTGTCAGGCTTCAGACTGTGAGGGTCTTAACCATCCAGGAATCCAATCATGTTCCACAATATCCTTCGTCACGGGCTTTCAGCCTTGGCGGCAATGGCCGCCACGCTCGCGGTGTCATCGGCCGCAGTTGCGGATACAAAAAACTATACAGTTGCCGCCCCGGACGGCGTCACGCTTGCGGTACAAGAATCGGGCAATCCGCATGGGCCGGCTGTCGTCTTGATTCACGGATTGCTCGGCAGTCGCCTGAACTGGGATGCGCAAGTCAACAGCGCTGAACTTCGGCGGTATCGCATCATTACCTACGACCTGCGCGGCCACGGTCTGTCCGGCAAGCCAACGCGGGCCGAAGCATATAACGATGGGCGGCATTGGGCGGATGATCTCGCCACGGTCATGGAGTCGTCGCATGCGAGTCATCCCGTGCTTGTCGGGTGGTCGTTGGGCGGCACAGTCATATCGAATTATGTGGCGGCATATGGCGACAGCCAGATTGCCGGAGCGGTCTATGTCGACGGTGTGATCGAACTGAAAGAGGACCAGATTGTGGCCCATCCGGAGGTCTATCGCGACATGACGTCATCCGATTTGAAGACGCACCTGGATGGCGAACGCACTTTTCTCAGCCTGTGTTTCCATACGCAGCCCGACAGGTCCACAACTGAGCGTCTGCTCGCCAATGCGGCAATGGCGTCGTGGGACATGCAAAGCGCGGTTCAGTCGATGACTGTCGCCGCTTCCGAGGGCTTAAGCAAGATCACTGTGCCGGTCCTGTTGCTCTATGGCGAACACGACGCGCTGGTGAATGCGAGCGGCGCGATCGCTCGGGCGAAAGAACTTGATCCGCACATTCAAATCAAGCTGTACGCGAATTCGGGTCATGCACCTTTTATGGAAGAGCCGGATCGTTTCAATCACGATCTGGCCGCTTTCATCGATACCACCGTGGCGCACTGAGTCGAAATCCGCAAGGCGATGCATACGCATGTCTTGGCTGGGGCATTCTGGTCCTGCTCCTGTTAAGTGACGAGGCGGATCGCCTCATCACTTAACACAGGGAACCGAAGAGGGGTTCCTATTAAGAGCCGGAGCGTCAGAACACCTGCCGCAGGCGCACGCTACCCGTCTGCGAGACGAAACCGCCGCCCGCCTGCAACTCATAATGCACCGACAGGCTCAGATTGTTGGCGCGCAGCAGCGTCAGGCCCAGCGACACATCGGCCAGATCCTGTACCGGCGTTGCCCCTACCGTGGTGAATCCGGTCTGGCCTGTCGGGTCCGCCGCGTAGCTGGCCCCTGTCACCTGCGCCGTATGATCGAATTCGTGGATCCACTGCACTTGCAGATCCGGTACGATCTGGCCGTAGCGGGTCGAGAAAGCTTTTGCCAGGTTCGCGCCGAGGCTGCTCTTTACCGAATTCACGTGGGAGCCATCGATCGACAGTGCCGAGCCGTTGCCGCCGCCCTCCGTGTAGCCCCCCTGGTTCTGGTAGCTATAGGTGAGGCTCGCCAGCGGCGTGAGGGTGACGCCGCTCAGCGCCAGCGGATAACCGGCCTCGGCGCGTGCCACATATTGCTGGCCGCTGAAGTGGCCGTTGGCCGTGCCCGAGAAGCCTTGGAAATTGACTTCGCGGGTGGTGTCATACTGCTGCTGCGTCACACCGCCCGACAGATTCACATACCACGGACTGCCGGTATAGCTGGCATAGCCGATCAGGCCATAGCCGTTGATGCGGATGGTGTCGCCTTCGGTGTCGCCGGTGCTGTTGACGGCCGTGTTGCTGTAACTGAACACGCCACCGGCACGCCAGTTATCGCCGATCGCCTTGTCTGCGCCAAGCAGCAGGCCGCTGTAGTTGGCGTTGTAGCCGTCCACGTCGTCGCGTTCGTTCTGGCTGGCATGACCGCCGTAGCCCTGACCCCACATGCCCCAGTCGGCGGGACTCTCTCCCGTGGCAACGCCGCTGCCGCCGTCCGCCTGCGCGACGCGAATACCGTCGACATGGCCACCCACCACGTTCATCGCACTGATAGTCGGCGCGGCCGATGCCGAGCTGGTCTGGGTCGGCGCCAGTTGCTTGCCGATCCGGTTGGCGGTGGCAGGCGAGGCTTGGCTCAGGACGCCCAACGCGGCGTTGTACAAGTTCAGTAGCGCGGGATTGCTGATGCCGGTGTAGCTCAACAGGCCGGTGAGCGAGGCCACCGCGTTCGGCGAGCTCGCGATTGAGGCGGCGCTGGTTGGCGGTGCTGGCGTCGTTGGTGGCGTTGTCGAATTCGCGGTGGCACTCACCACGTCCAGCACCAGATCGCTGTTACTGCCGTTAGCCACCGTCGAGCCGGTCACGTCCGAGGTATAACCGTTGATCGAATAGTTCAGGCTGCCCGGGTTGTAGACTGCGGTGCCGGTGGTATCCACCACCACGTAGCGCTGTCCGGCGGTAAAGGTAATACCGTTCGACTGCAGCGTCACCGCTGAGCCCGCGGCAATCGTCGCGTTGCCGCTTACCACCAGCCGGCCATAGCCTGTATCGGTGATCGCACCCACTGTGGTGGCGCCGCCGGCGACACCGATCTGCAAGTTGGCGCCGGCGCCTTGATTGTAGTTGCCGGTGATGGTCACTGTCTGGTTGACCTGCAGCACTGCGGTGCCGGTATTGTTCACCAGGTTGGCGCCGACGTTGATGTTGTCGTTCAGCAGTAGGTTGCCGGAACCGAAGTTGACGTTCGAGAAAGTATTGGTGATCGTGCCCGTAGTACCGCCGAAGCCGGTCAAGGTCCCGAACACCGCGCCCGAGCCGCCGTTCAGATTCAAGTCGAAGCTGGAATGGTTACTGATATTACCGGCGATCAAGCCGCTATTGGTGACCGTGCCGAGCGTGCCGGTGGGGTTAACATAGAGCGCCGTAACGACGCCGCTGAGCACACCGCTATTGTTCAACCTGCCAATCGAGCCGCCGTCCAAAATGCCGGCGGCTTGGCTGACACCAGCTATCGTCACCCCGGTGGCGCTAATGGTGCCGCCCACGGCATTATTAAGCACGGCAATGCTGCTGAGAATACCCACTCCGATGCCGGCGTGGCCGCCGCTAATGACGCCGCTATTGGTCAGTGTGGCGATGGTGCCGGTGTCGAACAGCCCCGAGATACCACCTGTGATGATCCCGCTGTTATTCAGCAAACCGATGGTGCCGTTATTGGTAATCGCGGTGCTGCCCTCGAGGGTGGCGCCAAGCGCGGCGATGGTGCCGCTATTGCTCAGCGTGCCGATGGTGCCGCCGTTGTAGACCGCGAGGTCATCGCCGACGATGACGCCGCTGTTGGACAGTATGCCGATGGTGCCCGCATTGAGAATGCCTGCCAAGGGACCGCCGATCGTGCCGCTGTTGGTCAGCGTGCCGATGGTGCCGTTGTTGGCGATGCCGGTGAGGGCGCTGATGACGAGGCCGTTGTTGGTCAGTACGCCGATGCTGCCGTAATTGCTGATGCCGACGGCATTAGTGGCGGCGGAGCTGGTGGAAATGTTGCTAATGGTGCCGCTGTTGGTCAGCGCGCCGATGGAGCCGCTATTGACGATGCCGGCGGCATGGGTAGAGGCGCTGGCGCTGACGACGCCGCCGTTATTCAACGTGCTGATGGTGCCGTTGTTGTTGATGCCGGCGATACTGCCGCCGATGGTGCCGCTGTTGCTCAGCGTGCCCAAGCTGCCGCTGGCAGCAACACCGGTCAAGCCACCGGAAATGGTGCCGGACGACGTAACGGAAAGGTCGCCGCTGGTCCAAATGTTGGGGCCGGTGGTAGGGCCGCTGACCTGCGCCATTGCCGCGTGCGACATGACAGCCAGGGCCGCCGTCAAGGCGAGCGTCAGGGCCTTCTGTTTGGGACGATGGTCGACGTGCTCTTTCATTCGGGGAAACCCTCGGTGGTGGCTGTTGGCTGGCTGTTCGCGGTTCACCCGCGCTGGTCAGGCGCGACTTTGCCCTTTTCAAAATTGGTCCGCTATTGCGCGTGTATCAATTCGCGAAAACGACACACTTTTTTTGAAATGTTCCACGCCGAGCGGAATATCTGCATAAGCGTCCAACCCGGACGACCGCGGGACACGGCTCGCAACGTCGTATGTCACACCTTTCCGGCCTTTATCGTGTGTCCGCAATAAGCCATGTCTCAGGCTGCGCTTATCCACGAAAGCACGGCGATCCTATCCCGCAGGGACGGGACGAGCCGAGCAATCAACGGCATAAAAAACCTGAGCAGGGGCAAGAAGGCAGGTCTCGCAATCGCGGGACGTCCCAAGGGCGCGGGTGCAGGCTGCGGCCACCAAGGGTCCGGTGGCTGGGACGTCACAACACGTAACCCTAGCTGGACGTAGCCGCCACATTGGCTCGTGCCGTGTGCAATTTGTTGTAACTGTCGATCAGGCGCTGGTGCCGGTCGAGCCCCTCCAGTTTCATACTCGTTGGCGTCAAGCCGAAGAAGCGCACGCTGCCGTCCACCGACCCCAACACCGCGTCCATTCGAGGGTTGCCAAACATCCGGCGAAAATTGACCACGTAATCCTCCAGTTCCAGGTCGTCATCCAGCAGCACCTCCAGCACCACATTCAAGGCCTGATAAAACAATCGGCGCTCGACCGTGTTGTCGTTGTACTGCAGGAAGGATCCCACCAGCTCTTGTGCCGCCTCGAATTGCTGCAAGGCGAGATGAATCAACAGCTTCAACTCCAGAACTGTCAGTTGGCCCCAGGCCGTATTCTCGTCAAATTCGATGCCGATCAATGTGGCTATGTCGGAGTATTCGTCCAGCTCATTGTTATCCAAACGCTCAAGCAGTGCTTCCAGGCCGGCATCGTCCAGGCGATGCAAGTTCAAAATATCGGCGCGGAACAACAGGGCTTTGTTGGTGTTATCCCAGATCAAATCTTCTACCGGATACACTTCCGAATAACCCGGCACCAGGATGCGGCAGGCCGTGGCGCCTAACTGTTCATACACCGCCATGTACGCTTCTTTACCTATGTCTTCGAGAATGCCGAACAAGGTCGCGGCTTCCTCGGCATTGGAGTCGTCGCCCTGGCCGGAAAAATCCCACTCAACAAAATCGAAATCGGCTTTGGCACTGAAAAAGCGCCACGACACCACACCGCTGGAATCAATGAAGTGTTCGACAAAGTTGTTTGGCTCAGTCACGGCGTTACTGGTAAAGGTGGGCTGAGGTAAATCGTTGAGGCCTTCAAAACTGCGACCTTGCAGCAATTCCGTAAGACTACGTTCCAGCGCCACCTCCAGGCTGGGGTGCGCGCCGAACGAGGCAAACACGCCGCCTGTCTTCGGGTTCATCAAGGTGACGCACATCACCGGGTATGTCCCACCCAAGGACGCATCCTTTACCAGCACCGGAAAGCCCTGTTCTTCCAAGCCCTGAATGCCTGCCAGAATGCCAGGGTATTTCGCAAGCACTTCGTGCGGCACATCGGGCAAGGCGATTTCACCTTCCAGAATTTCGCGTTTTACCGCCCGTTCGAAAATTTCGGACAGACATTGCACCTGCGCTTCGGCCAGCGTATTGCCGGCACTCATGCCATTGCTGACGTACAGGTTTTCGATCAGGTTGGACGGAAAATACACCACCTCGCCGTCCGACTGCCGCACATACGGCAGCGAACAGATACCGCGCTGCACATTGCCGGAGTTGGTGTCGAACAGATGTGAGCTGCGTAGTTCGCCATCGGGATCGTAAATTTGCCGGCAGTACTCATCCAGAATTTCAGCCGGCAACTTATCTTTACGACCAGGCTTAAACCAACGCTCATTCGGATAATGAACAAACGCTGCATTGGCAATGTCTTCGCCCCAAAAATGTCCACCATAGAAATGATTGCAATTCAGCCGCTCGATAAACTCTCCCAGCGCCGACGCCAATGCGCTTTCCTTGGTCGATCCCTTGCCATTGGTAAAACACATCGGCGAGTGCGCATCGCGGATATGCAGCGACCACACATTGGGGACAAGATTGCGCCACGAAGCGATTTCAATCTTCATACCCAAGCCCGCCAACACCGCCGACATATTGGCGATGGTTTGCTCCAGCGGCAGATCCTTGCCCGCAATATAGGTGCTCGCTTCAGAAGCCGGAGTCAAGGTCAGCAAGGCCTGGGCATCGGCATCCAAATTCTCTACCTCTTCAATCACAAACTCGGGCCCCGCTTGCACCACTTTTTTCACCGTACAACGGTCGATGGAACGCAAAATACCTTGACGGTCTTTGGCAGAAATATCCGCCGGCAACTCGACCTGAATCTTGAAAATTTGCCGATAACGGTTTTCCGGATCGACAATATTATTCTGCGACAGTCGGATATTCTCAGTAGGAATATTGCGAGTTACACAATACAACTTCACAAAATAAGCCGCACACAAGGCCGACGAGGCCAGAAAGTAATCGAACGGACCAGGCGCCGAGCCATCGCCCTTATAGCGGATAGGCTGGTCGGCCACCACCGTGAAATCATCGAACTTGGCTTCAAGACGAAGCTTATCGAGAAAGTTGACCTTAATTTCCATGGGGGAATTCCAAAATAATGCTCAAAATGATTAATCACTCCGCTATCGTCAGCGAACGGTAGCGTCGTTTTCCGTTGCCGACTGTTCAAGTATGAGCCTTGACGCGCCCAAGTCCTTGAAGTCGGACTTTGCAATTGGAGTACCGGCATTATCGAACAATGAGATGTTCGCAATAGCGTCTTGTTGAACCTTGAACCTTGAAGCCGGAACGAACTAGCTCGATGGCCCGCAAGTCATGGTTCAATTGCCGCAGGACGCCAAGCCAATCCGTTGGGTTTCCCTTGAAGTGCCAGGTGCCGTACCTTCTCGATGGTGGAGAATAGCCGGTGCGGTGTTCGATTGCAGGTTTTCAATATAGATTGGCGTACGTAGGAAGACTTTCCACCTTCCTGGGCGCACCTCGGACGACCAAACTTCGAGTCCGTTTACCGATCTTGTCGAGTATCCCACACGCGAAGCACGGCAATTGTGGTGGGTTCTTCGGCGTACGGAGGCAAGACTTCATAGTGCAGTTCATACCGGCCTGCGAGGCACACCCAGCGGTGAACTTCGCGGGCGGGTGGGCCGTCGTATCCGTCAAGTTCTTCGCCGAGTCGGTGAAAATGGTCTTGTCCCAGTCGTTCCGCTTCTTCTAGCAAAGCGTTGACGACCTTGCGAGCAGTGGTGGCGTCGTTGAACTTCTTGACGTGGCCGGCGATGACCTCGAGGTCCGACATGGTTTTACGGGTCGGAATGACCTTAACGCTCACGCTTGCGGCACCGGCAATTCCTTATCCGTGCCGATGCTGTTCGCCCACGCCCGGGCCTGCTCCATTGAGACGAAGCGACCTGCGGTCACGTCATCCAGTCCCTCTTGAATCAGGCGGCGCTTTTCTGCCTCGCGCGCGAGGTACTGGATTAGTGCTTTCTTGATGATCCACTGTTTGGGACGTTCGATCTGCTCCGACAATGCGTCCACTTCTTCCGCCAGTTCGACTGGCACCTGCGCTGTCAGTGTTCGAGTCTCAGCTATCATCATTCACCTCAAATATTGGCTGGCAATACATCCTATTGTAAAATAATAATATCACATCGGCCACGATGCTTTGGATCTTCGATGACCGGAAACGGTAGCAACCAGTCCATCCTCCGCGCTGTCCCGCGTGCTTAAAAGACCCGCGAGTTCTTGGAGCGCAGCCCGGGCCGATGCAATTCTCAGTGAGTCCCCCAGGCGTTCTCTCAGATCCAATGCTTGTTCAAAACAGGACTAGGCTTCATTTAATCGACCTTGCTCGACATAGCAGCGACCCTGATGGTGGAGTACCAAGTGCTCAAAGCCCTGGCTGCTTTCAGCCTTTTCTTTGCTAATAGTTAGCGAAACGCACGATTTCTAATTCGAGCTACTGATTTGTTATATCGGACGGGAGGCATCGGATGGGCCGCAGCTTAGGTATCAAGTTCATTTGCTTGCTGTGGCGACTGAAGAAAGTGAGGAATTGTCGGATCAAGGCAAACCCACTGTTGCGCACTAGCGGTATATATGTCCAGCGTTGGTTTGAAGTTCGAGGCATCGTCCAGCGAGGGAAATCGGATAGACGTGACTTGTGAATATGCGTCGCTTTGCGTGAACAAAGGAGTGCCACAGTCAGGGCAAAAACTGCGAGTTGTGAGACCACCACTGCTTGCACGAATTGCGTATGTTTTCGGCATACCCATGATCTCAAGATCGGCAGTCATGACGATAATGCCTGACGCAAAAGGAGCGCCACTTGAGAGCTGACAGTCTTTGCAATGGCAGTTGATCATGGCTATGGGTTCCCGCACGCCTGTATAGCGGATCGACCCGCATGCGCACCCGCCTGAGAAAGGAATGTTCATATTGCGCTCTTCTATCGATATCTAATTTGATTATACGTATACAACTTTTCTAGTGGCCGATAAATCGTGCTCGGGACCGCTACGCCTTTGAACACAACTTCAGTCGTACGTGCAGGGAGAACGGCATCGAATATCGACTGACCAAAGTCAAGCATCCCTGGACGAATGGTCAGGTCGAAAGAATGAACCGCATCCCCGGCCGGACATTACCGCTTTGCTCTAACAAACTTATCTGCGGGACCTTGACAATAGAGCCCCAAAAGTTCATTCTCGTTTCGCTCCATTAGATGCTGGGACTAAACACCTGGCCCGCACCAGCCCGATGTTCAAGAATATGAGGTCGCGTCGGAGCTTGACACTGGATTTGCTTTATTTCGCGTGTACCACCTAAATCGGGAGATTTGAGATGAGCATCGGTCCTATTCCTCTTGTAGCCGTAGGAACCCTTTCCGGAAACCTGCCGACAGGCTCCGGTGCGAAGACCCTCGGTGCGCCGGCGCGGGCGCCGGGTAGTTCATTCAACCCCGTTGGCCTCAATGAGAGCAACGCGGTCACTGGCGTAACGCTCAGTCCTTATGCAACACCAATAGTCAGCGCAGATACACCGACCTCAGCCTCGTTCGCGGAACAACTACTGCTGCTTCAACAGAAAAACCAGTCCTAATTTGCCTGGGATGCACATGAGAGGAACAGAGGAGCCGTCGGAATTGTTCCTGCGGCGTCGATGTTTCTCATGTTGAGTAGTCTTTGGAGGGCGGCGGGGTAAGCCGAGCGCCTCCTATTTTACCGTTTCATAGTGCAACGGCACTGCTTGATGGTTGCGTTGCGGATCTGTGTCGATTGAGTTTGATGCGGCGGCTCGATCCATCGGCTTTGGCGACCTGGTTCACTGGGATTCGCTCGCTGCGGGTCCGAAGATAGGCGCCTGCGCGGCTTCACCGAGCAGGGATTATCTGGCCGCATTACCTCCCAACGGTGCTTGCCGGTCACTGCCGATCGCTTTCTCGAAAGGGACGCAAGTAGGACTTCAGGAGCGCACCTTCGTTGGAAAATCGATATTCAGCAAAGCGTTCGCACCCAGCGCAGTTCCCACCGCCCCAATAGTAAATAGAAACGCCGTTATTAACGCCACATTTAACATCACTCGCGATCCAAGTACGATGTCGAAAATTGTCGTAATCGGCCAGTTGTTCTTTTAAAGGCTGTAAATTGCCATTTCGTGGCAGAGGTTTGTGCAACATCATGGCGACCGTCGGCAGCATTCTATCGATGCCGTCTTGCCCACGAAACGAGACGCTCTCCCGGGACGACGGCACGAGGTTGAGACAACTTTGATACTCAACAGGATTGAGTTCGCCCTAGTATGCTTACAAACGGACCTTTCTGGCATCTATCGTGTTTCCGCACGAAGCCACGTCTCGGGCCGCTACGTGTTTTTGCATGAACACACTCAGCGGGTCGTTCGTGTAATCGCCAAACGGTCCCCGGCGCTCATAGCCGGCTGAGGCATACAAAGCCAGCGCCTCAGGTTGGTATGGTCCGGTTTCAAGCTTGAGCAAGTTACAGCCAGCGCCTATTGCTCGTGACTCAAGTAGAGCCAGGAGTGCCTTGGCGACGCCTTGCCCTCGGCCGCGAGGGCTAACATACATGCGTTTGAGTTCGCCGTATTCAGGGCAGAGGACTATCGCCCCACAGCCGATTGCATGACCCTCATTGTCCCGCGCAACGGCAAACAAGACATTGGGCTGTTTCAACGACGTGAGGTCCAGGGCATGCCTGCTCTCTGGTGGGTACAGCGCGTCCTGATAGGCGTCCAAATCGGCAATCAGGGCGATCACGTCTGGTTGATCGGGTGATTCGAGGGCGATAGTCATGGTTGACGAAGCGGGGCGAAAGGTAAATTAAAGTGCCGGGCGACGGAAGAACGATCGATGGCGGGCTATCTGGCGTTCGTCTGCCGATTGTGAATCGGGTGAATCGGGGACGGGTCAACCTGTCCCCGTTTGGTATGTCTGCACGCCATTTGTCTTGGCACAACATGAGCTAGGAGCGTCAGTCATTGACTTCGCGCGCGATCACCTCGACCAATTCGAAATGCAGCGTTACCAATTCGAAATGGTCGTGTAGCTCCACGTGCGGCATGCAACGAATATGGCATTCCTGGAATTCCTCTGCGCTGGAAAATGTTTCGCCACGCCAGACTTCTTCCGGAATGTTCCCGAACTCGATCGTGTAAACCTTAACGGCCTTAATGATGCAACGAAGCCGCTGCTTCCAATCGTAGACTTCGATGATGTCGCCCGGTACGTAACTGCCATCGCCGTACTCGCCATACGGTTTGTAATAATCCTCGACCGTGTCGGCGGTGACGGTCTTTCGACCGTCCATGACAGCGCGCGGCAGACTGTCGTCGTTTTCATCAGCGCCCCAAAAGGTCAGCCGCTTTCTTCTGTTCATCTCGCCCTTTAGTGGATTTCAATAGACGCCGGTCGGCAGTCGATCCACAAAAACCCATTTATTTCAAAGGGTTATAACCATCAGTAGATGTAGCTAACATCCGCTCCACATCGCGCAATTATGTTGAGTCGGCTCGGAACGCCTTGCCCCATAAGGTGTGTGTTGCTAAAAGTGGTTGGTATACCGTCAAAAATACCGGCGCGTGACAGTGTCTGTAGTGAGACGTTGGTAGACATGGAAAGACAGTTCTCCCTGCAGACCTAAAAGACGGCTCATTTTTTTCCGTGCCGGGAATGTTTGGTTTGTTATGCCGCTTCCAGGTCGCGCAGTGCTTCCGGGTGCTGAGTAGCTATCCGGATCAGGGTGCGCGCCGCGCCGGTCGGCTCGCGTCGGCCTTGTTCCCAATCCTGCAGAGTGCGCACCGATACGCCAAGCAACGCGGCGAACTGCGTTTGCGACAAGCCGGAGAGGTTGCGCGCATGAACGATCGGCGAAACCTCAACCTTCGTTACCCGCGCAGCCTTGCCCGCTTTCATTTCGCGAACTGATTGCAGCAGTTTTGCGCCCAGTTCATCGCCCGTCAGCGCTTTAGTCTTCAAAGTCATCTTCGATCTCCTGTTTGATCGATTTCAGAATATGGGCTGGGATGTTCTCTTGAACTGATTTGGTGTAAATCACCAGCAACCAGATTTCGCCGTTGGCAAGCCGATTGAAGTAGATTACCCGCACCCCGCCGCGTTTGCCTGCACCAGCGCGAGCCCACCGAACTTTCCGGCAGCCGCCAGAGCCTGGAATCACATTGCCTGCTTGCGGATTACAGGCAAGCCACGCGCAAAATTCCCCACGTTCGCTTTCATTCCAGATCGCTGCGGCGTCGGCCCTGAAAGTCGGCGTTTCCACGATGGTATACATAGCAAAATCATACGGCATTGCCGTATGATGTGCAACGTCTTTTATGTGATTCAGGGTGCATGGCGCGGACGGGTGCTATTCTGATGACGTACATGGCGATATTCGGTACGCCGCCTTCCACTAGACAGTAAGTCCACCAAAAACCCAGTTATTTCAAAGAGTTATGCATGTCAGTAGACGTCGATAACATCCGCTCCACATACCGCGCAATCAAATCGATCTCCAGATTGACCGGGTCGCCTACCCGCAAATTCTTCAAGGTGGTGACATTCACTGTGTGCGGAATCAGGTTGATCGAAAACTCGCAACCCTCGGCCAAATCGCTTACGGTATTGACCGTCAGGCTCACGCCGTTGACCGTGATCGAGCCTTTATAGGCCAGGTAACGCCCGATTTCGCGCGGCGCCAGCACGCGCAGTTCCCATGATTCGCCGATGGGGGCGAAATGGGTGACGTGGCCGAGGCCGTCGACATGGCCTGAGACGATATGGCCGCCGAGCCGGTCGTGGGCGCGTAAGGCTTTTTCCAGGTTGACTTCGCCGGTGCGGTCGAGTCCGGCGGTTTTGTTCAGGCTTTCGCGCGAGACGTCGACGGTGAAATGGTCGCCATCATGGGTGGTGACCGTCATGCAGGCGCCTTGGATCGAGATGCTGTCGCCCAATGCCACGTCGTCCATTGCCAAAGCGCCGGCGGCGACCGTGAGGCGCACGCCTGCGTCGGCGTCCTGGCTTTGCGGGGTGATGCTTTCAATGCGGCCGACTGCCGCGACTATGCCGGTAAACATCGTGAAATCCTTAAATATTTTATGAGATTGTATGAGGTGTCTTGTACTCGGTCTTATGGTGTATCCCGCGCCGGAGCAGTTTTTTTGCTGTACCGTAAATCGGACGAACGGACCGATACCGACTCGGCGCGGTTCGTGCGGCGAGCTTCGGCGGAGTGCCGCTTACGCCGGTGTTACCGCCGCTACCGGGGCGCTGCCGAAGCGCGCCAGAATCCGGATGTCGTCGCCGATCCGGTCCACCGCATGAAAATTCAATAGCGTGCGTTCCGCCAAGGTGGCGGGCGGCTCGACGCCGAACATGCCGGGGCCCGCGCCCAGCAGGGTCGGTGCCAGATAGGCCAATACTTCGTCGACACAGCCTTCGCGGATCAGCGAGCCATTTAGCTTGTAACCGGCTTCGACGTGTAATTCATTGATGCCGCGTTGCCCGAGTAATTGCATCAGCGCGGGCAGGTCGACTTTGCCGTCAGGGTTGGGCAGGGCGATGATTTCCGCGCCGTGCGCACGCAGTGCTTCGGCTTTGTCCTCCAGCACCGGGTCGATGGCGGCGCATACGATCAAGATCGGCTCGCCTTGCAGGATGCGGGCGTCCAGTGCCACGCCCAGTTTGCTGTCGACCAGTATCCGCCACGGCTGGCGCGGGGTTTCGACGGCTCTGACGGTCATTTGCGGGTTGTCCTCGCGCACTGTGCCGATGCCGGTCAGCACCGCGCAGGCCCGTGCGCGCCAGGCATGACCGTCGGCTCGGGCCGCGGCGCCGGTGATCCACTGGCTTTCGCCGCTGGGCAGTGCCGTGCGGCTATCGAGACTGGCGGCGATTTTCATGCGCACCCAGGGACGGCCGCGCGTCATGCGCGAGACAAAACCCAGGTTCATTTCCCGCGCTTCTTTTTCGAGCAGGCCGCAGCGCACGTCGATCCCGGCTTGGCGCAACATGGCCAGACCACGCCCCGAAACGCCGGGGTTGGGGTCTTCCATGGCGGCGATCACGCGGCCCAATTTGGCTTCGATCAGGGCGTTGGCGCAGGGCGGGGTGCGGCCGAAATGGCTGCACGGTTCGAGCGAAACATAGGCGGTGGCGCCGCGCGGGTCGCGGCCGCGCGACCGGGCGTCTTTCAGGGCCCGCACTTCGGCGTGATCTTGTCCGGCCGGTTGGGTGTAACCTTCGCCGATAATATGGTCGTCCTTGACCAGCACGCAGCCGACCCGCGGGTTGGGGGTGGTGGTGTACAGACCCAGCGCGGCAAGCGTCAGGGCCCGTTGCATGTAGGTGAAATCGGTGTCAGAGAACATCGTTATCCGTAAACACTATGCGGCAAGCCGCTTGCCGCGGGCGCTCGCCACGCTTGAAGCGCTTGGCTCAAGCGGGCTGTTGAAAAGCGATTACCGGAAGCCGAGCGCCTGAAGCGGGCGCTTGCCATACTAATCCGCCAATTTGCCAAATACGCGCCGTGCAATTTGCACGGTTTCCGCAATGATCTCGTCGCTATGGGCGCTCGACACAAAACCGGCTTCATAGGCCGACGGCGCAAAATACACGCCATTGTCGAGCATGCCGTGGAAAAAAGTATTAAAGCGCGCAATATCGCACTGCGATACTTCGGCGAAGCTGCCCGGCACCTGGGGCGCAAAATACAGCCCGAACATACCGCCCACGCTGTCCGCGCTGAACGGCACGCCGACCGCGACTGCCGCGTCCATCAAACCCTGCACCAGGCGCGCGGTTTGGTTGCCCAGCCGTTCATGGAAACCCGGTTCCTGGATCAGGCGCAAGGTGGCCAAGCCGGCGGCGACCGCAATCGGATTGCCGGATAACGTTCCCGCCTGATACACCCCGCCCAGCGGCGCCAGATGCGCCATGATCTCGCGCCGGCCGCCGAAGGCCGCGGCCGGCATGCCGCCGCCGATAATCTTGCCCAGGCAGGTCAGGTCGGGGGTGATGTTGAACAGCGCCTGGGCGCCGCCCAGCGCGACCCGGAAACCGCACATCACTTCATCGAAGATCAGGACCGCGCCATATTGCGTGCATAAATCGCGCATGGCTTGGAGGAATTCGGGTGTGGCTTTGATCAGGTTCATATTACCGGCCACCGGCTCGACGATGATGGCGGCAATCTCGTCGCCCAGCGCGGCAAACGCCTCGGTCAGCGCGGCTACGTTGTTATATTCCAGCACCGTGGTGAACTGCGCCACTTCGGGCGGCACCCCGGCCGAAGTCGGGTTGCCGAAAGTCAGCAGGCCGGACCCGGCCTTCACCAGCAGGCTGTCGGCGTGGCCGTGGTAACACCCTTCGAACTTGATGATGCGGCTGCGGCCGGTATAACCGCGTGCCAGGCGCAAGGCGCTCATGGTGGCTTCGGTGCCGCTGGAGACCATGCGTACCTGCTCAATGGACGGCATCAGCTTGCAAATTTCTTCGGCGAGCACGATTTCGCCTTCGGTCGGTGCGCCGAAGCTGAAACCCGAACCGAGGGCGCTTTGTACCGCGTCGAGTACCGCCGGATGGACGTGACCGACGATCATCGGACCCCAGGAACCGATGTAATCGATATACCGCTGGCCATCAGCGTCCCAGAAATACGGACCTTCAGCGCGCGTGATGAAGCGCGGCGTGCCGCCGACAGAACGGAAGGCGCGCACCGGGGAATTGACCCCGCCGGGAATGGTTTTTTGCGCGCGTTCGAATAAAGCCTGGTTTTTGGACATCAAATCTTCCTGCTGAAAATGGGGAAGGTGCCGGCCGGGGCGCATGCGATTGCTGGTCAGCAAGGCGTGGGGCCGATTGCACCGAGTGGGTGAATTGTACCGGACAGTCCCGGCCCGCGTGAGGGCAGGGATGGCGACCCGGCCATTGGGACAGTGTCGAACGGCCTGGTCGCCTGGTCTTGGGCGGTGGCGGCGCGGTTGGCAGACGATCCGCCGGGGACGGATGATGCCGATCGGCCAGGGTGTGCCGTTTTGATTGGCGCAGTAATGTGGCGCTGAGCCGGGTCGTCGACATGGGCAACACCATTATTCATCGCACTAAGTGCTATGTTTTATGTACGATATCAGGGGGCGTATGCGAGTCTTCAAAACCAGATGGTTTACGCGTTGAGCAGATAAAGAAGGTTTAATCGATGCGGCCCTGATAGCTGCCGTGGCGGAAATGTGCGCCGGCTTGATAGACGCCAATCTGGGCGGCCAGATTTTTAAAAAACGTGTCGGCATTGCCGGGCGCGGCAAGAGCGCGGGATTGCGCGTTCTGCTGGCTTTTCAGGTCGGAGATCGGGCGTGTTTCGTGTTTGGTTTCGCGAAAAACGAGCGGGCTGACGTCAGCGACCTGGAATTACTCAGCTTGAAACGATTGGTGGCGGAGTTCCTGGGCTATGACGACGAGGAACTGGCGCAAGCCTTGCACGTCGGCAAGTTATATGAGGTGAAAAAACATGAGTAAGCTGCTAAACGCGATACATGAAACTGCGCGAGATTTACATCAGGCGGGTCTGATGGATGCCGTTACCTTGCGCGAATTCGATGCCTTGTGCCTGCCGCCGATCAAGGAATACAGCGCCACCCAGATCAAGCGCTTGCGCCAGCGCAGCCAAGCCAGCCAAGCCGTCTTTGCGGCCTACTTGAACACCAGTATATCGACGGTGCAGAAATGGGAGCAGGGGCAGAAGCGGCCCAACGGGCCGTCGCTGAAGCTGCTTGACCTGGTGGACCGCAAGGGACTGGAAGTCTTGTTATAAGCGCCAAATAAGCGCTGATACAGGGACCGGGCGTTAGCCTTGTTTTTGTGCGGCCTTGGCGGCCGGCCCCGGAATCACCACCGCCGGCGGCGCGCGCCGGCCGCCGGTGCGTTCGGCCCAGAGTTTTTCCAGCGGGCCTTCCACCATCGGCTTGATCACATTGCCTGAAGTTTGCGCATCCCAGGTCTGTACCGAAAATGGGTGGACGCGTAATTCGTCGCGGGTAATCACCACTTCGCGATGAGCGTCGACCAGCCAGTCGTAGCTAAAATCGATACACAGCCGATAACCGCGTTTGCGGTTGACGTCGGGCACTTCGTAGGGCGCACGGGTGACCCAGCCGGAAGCGAACAAGCCCTTGGGTTCTTTGGCGACCCGGTGAATAAACACCCGGTCGCCCGCCATCAGGCTGCGCGAAAAACCGCAGCCCCAATTGTCGATAACCACCTGCTGTTGTTCCCGGCTGCGCACGAAAGCCTCACAAACCTCAGGTAAATCGGGCCAGGGCCACTTGCGTGGGCTCCAGATCAGTAAAAAGGCGGTCATTGCTCAACGAATCGACATAAAGGACAACAGGGTAAATCAGGGAATAGCCGCATGGCAACAAGATCAAACAGTGGACCAACCCTAAAATCGTCCGCAACACCCTGGGAACGGTCCGAAAATCGTCCGAAAGTGTCATGGAATTGCCGCAGCGCTAGTCTGCCAGGATCGCGCTTAGTCCGATAGAATAGTGCTTTTGGCTAATCAATAGCCATGTGGGCCCTATAAAACGATGTCCTCTTCCCTCACGACCGACGCCGCCCACTCCGGTCGTTCAGATTGGCGCCTGATTCTCCTGCTGGGCGCGCTCGCCGCCTGCGGCCCGATTTCCATCGACATGTATTTGCCCAGCCTGCCCGCCATTACCCAGGCTTTTCAGGTGAGCGCGAGTGCGGCTCAGGTCACGCTGACCAGTTTTATGATCGGGTTTTCGCTCGGCATGCTGCTTTACGGGCCGCTGTCGGACGCTTATGGACGGCGCCCGGTATTGCTGGGCGGCGTGGTGTTGTACGTGCTCGCCAGCCTGGCTTGTGCGCTGGCCTTCAGTGTCGGTGAACTGGTGACCGTGCGTTTTATCCAGGCGCTGGGTGCCGGGGCGGCCTCGGTGCTGGCGCGAGCGATTGTGCGCGATACCCATGCACCGCATCAGGCGGCCAAGGTGCTGTCCTTGTTGGCCATCGTCACCTCGTGCGGACCGTTGCTGGCGCCGCTGATCGGCGGGCAGTTGCTGTTGTTGGGAAGCTGGCGCCTGGTGTTTGCGGTGCTCACCGGTTACGGCTTGATTTGCTGCTTGGCAATTATTTATCGCGTGCGCGAGACCTGGCCGCTGGAAAAACGCGCCAAGTCGGCGCTGCGCTCTTCCTTTAATGCTTATCGCCATATGCTGGTGGACCCGGTGGTCTGGGGCCATACCTTATGCGGCGGGATGGCCTTTGCCGGGATGTTTGCCTACATTACCGCGACGCCGTTTGTGTACATCAATTATTTCCAGGTGGCGCCGCAGCATTACGGTTTTCTGTTCGGCCTGAATATTCTCGGCATCATGGGCGGCAATTTTATCAATACCCGGATGGTCCATCGGATCGGCACAATACGCATGATTTCCAGCGCGGCCACGGTCGGCTCGGTGGCGTCGCTGGCGGTCGGTTTGGTCTGCCTGACCGGCTGGGGCGGACTGGCGGCGGTGGTGGCCACCTTGTTTTTGGTGGTGAGTGTGGTGGGCTTGTTGGCGGCCGACTGCACCACCGACATGATGCAGCGTTACCCCAACAATGCAGGCGCCGCCGCCGCGCTGTTCGGTTCCACTCAATTCGCGCTGGGCGCATTGTCCAGTCTGGCCGTGGGAGCGCTGCAGGACGTCAGCGGCTCGCCGCGCGCAATGGGCATGGTGGTGGTGTTTTGCGGCGTGGCCAGTTATGCGGCGCGTACCGTAATCGTGCGCTCGCATCACCTGCCGGCCAGAGTCTGAGTCCGCCAGACGGGCAGGATGCAGTCTGATTTTTGGGATGCGCGGGCGAGAGCATCGTCCTACCTCGGTACTATCCTTGAATTCATAGACGCACCCGGAGCACGCTCCGCCTTGCGTCGTATCGGAGTCAGGATCTTGGACCATCTCGAATCAATGCGGGTGTTTGTCAAAGTGGCGGAAGTATCGAGCTTTACCCATGCGGCAGACAACCTCGACATTTCGCCCGCCATGGCCACGCGCGCGGTGGCCGCTCTGGAAACACGACTGGGCGTGCGTTTATTGCAACGGACCACGCGCCGCGTGTCGTTGACGGATTCAGGGCAGATCTTCCTGGAGCGTGCCCGCAGCATCGTGGCCGATCTCGACGACGCCGAAAACATGATCACCGCGCAGCAGCGCGAACCTGGCGGCATCTTGCGTATCGCCACACCGGTAGCCTTCGGGCTGCGGCATTTAAGCCCGGTGTTGACGGCTTTTGCCGAAAGGTGTCCCTTGGTGGTGCCCCACATCACCTTATCCAACGACCCAGTCAACCTGGTCGAGCGGCGCTTCGACGTCGCCGTCATCCCGGACGGCGACCACTACAGCAACACCCTGGTGATGCGGCGTTTCACCACCAGCCCGTTGCGCCTGGTAGCGGCGCCCGACTATCTCACGCGGCGCGGTTTGCCGGCAAGCTTGGCCGATCTGGAGCATCACGTCTTTCTGGCCCACTCGGGCGACGGTGTAAGCACGCCCCAGCGCTTGCTTGAGCCGATCAAGGACGCGTTGCGTTGCGTCGAAAAACAGATCGTGGTCAATAACCTCGAAATGATCTACCGCTTCACGCTCGAAGGGTTGGGCATTGCTGTTTTGCCCGACTATCTGGTGTGCGGCAAAATCGCCTCGGGCGAACTGGTGCAATTGCTGCACACGGTCGAATTGCCGTCGCTCAATTTTAATATCGCCTACGCAAGCCGCAAGAATCTGGCCGTGAAAGTGCGCGCCTTTGTTGATTTTATGCTCGAATATTTCAGCAGAATGGGCGTGGAAAGCCGTTTTTCGCAGTGCGATGCGGTGGTTCATAAGTCGACTCGCGCACTTCGTGCGATGGTTTTGCCTGAGGTTGCCGGGATGCCGGTCTAATCGCTATTGTTGATGCAGGACCCATGGTGTACCCGGGCCATGACGTGCACCGAAAGGCTGCATCCATTTTGGCGAAGGGCGGCGTCTGTGCTGACGCCGCCCTTCGTTCTACCTCTGCGTCCTCCGTCCGGCGAACGCTGTAGTTGAGCTGTAACGGTTAACGCCGTCCGTGAAAGCCAAACCCCCCTAATCTGCTTTCGCCTTCACCGCGATTGGTGAACGGTGCCGTGCGCATGGACGCCAAGGCCGGCGCCGCTGTTGCTGTATGCGGGGTCGAGGCCGCGGGCCGGGCGAGACCGGGTTGGAAGTTGGGGTGATTGGCTTGGATGGCCGCCGCATGCGATGGATAACCGGTTGCGTTCGCGGGTCTGGCCACCGGCTCGTGCATCTGCGTCGAAGCGGGCCGTTGATCGAGCGGGCGAGTCGGCAGCGGCTGATGAAAATCCGGGCGCAGATTCGCACCGTTGCGCAGGTTGCCCCAAGTGGATCCGTGAGCCGGACCGGTGTTGATGAGATGGCGGTCGACGTTATGCCCGAAGTTGGGGCGATTCCATCCCGCACCGTTCACGTGAGTGGTGTGGTTGACGATGGTGCCGTGGTTGATGATGGTGGTCGAGTGCGATACGTAAGGCGCATGGTGATAACCGATGCCCGGGCCATGACCGACCCAGCCGCCCGCATAACCGGGACCCCAATGGGCACCCCAGGCGCTCCAGCCCCAGTTGTAATGATTTTCCAGTGCCGCGCCGACCACTACGCCGACGCCGAACGAAATCAGTCCGGTCGCCACCGCGTTATACGGCGGCGGTGCATAGATATAGCCCGGATACAGCGGCAGCGGCATGCCATACACCACGGTCGGGTTATACACCGGGACATACACCACGCCCGCTTGCGCCGGTTCGATCACGATGGTTTGCGGCGGCGGCACGATCAATGAGCCCTGCGCCGTGCTGGTCGAGGCATCGCCTGAAGCCGGGGGGGCGTAGGCGCGCGGCTCGGTGCTGACGCGCTGCCGCCCATCGCTTTTCAGCGCGCCATTGGCGCTGGCGCGCTGGCGCATCACTTGAATGGCATTCATCACGTCGGTCGGATCGTTGGCATAAGCTTCGCCGAGCGCGCTGGTCCATGAAGCATTGCTTGCCATTTGCCCCAGCACGCTGCGAAAGCCGGTCAAGGATTTGATGCTGGCGTCCCACGGCTGCTGGTCGACTGCCTGCAGCAGGCCGGAGCCTTTGAGTTCGGGATGTTGCGTCAGCCAGGCATCGGCCGCGCTGATTTGCTCGGGATAAGCCGAGGCCGCCAACACTTGTGCCACGAGTTTATCGGGGAACAAGGCAATCGGCGCCACCAGTTCATACAGTTGGTTGGCGTCGGGCAGGACGTAGGCGGCGGGGGCCGACGCCGCGAGCGGAATCGCGGCAACGGATGCTGTGGGCGTGGACGCGCTGATGGAGCTCGACGCGGCGACCACCGGTGCGGTTGCGCTGACATCATTGTGTTTGCAACCGGCCAACGTGCTCAGGCACAAGGTGGTACAGAGTGCGACTGAGAGTATTCGATTTCCTTGGTTCATCTCAAAATTCCTTTTGCACGCTCCACCGAATCGATGGAGGCCGTGAGAGCAAGACTGCCGCCGATGGGGAGCCGGTCACTGGACAAGGTGGCTTGATACAGCGACTTGACACAGCGGCCTGATACAGCGGCTCGGCATCGCGGACGAGGCGGCAGACGGATAAACCGCGTGCCGGGTTGAGTCGCGGTGCGTGGCGACGGCAACCGGCAAAGCCGCTGATGGGCCAAGGCACGGGGAGCGCAAAACGCATCGCATTTACCGAAGAGCAGTAAGTGGGATCACGTTAGCAGTGGGCGCGAATGGTGAGCTATGGGATGGGAAAAATAAGACCAATCCCGATTTCTGTGTGCTCTGGGACGGTCAGCAGCAGTTCGGGACTTAAGGTCAGGGTGTCGCCGCGATGAAAGCCGGTGTGCGATTTATGGATTTTCATCAATTGATTGATTCGCCGCCATGCAATCGGTGAGTTGTTCCGCGAGCACGCGCTTAAGTGCGCGCGCCGTTATTTCCTCATAATCGCCCATCTCCTTGAGCAAACCGTCGAGCGACGATCCTTCATATTGCTTGGGTTTAGCCATTGCGCCACTCCTTGTATCTCGTTTCTGCGATGTCGATATCTGATGCATGTGTCATCTCGTCCGCGACGACACGTTAGCAATGGACGAAAATGACACGCTATGAAGCAGAAAAAATAGGACTGCCACAGATTCGAGCCATCTCATATACATGCATTTCGAGATAGCTGCGTTAATCGATCTTATTTACAGACTGATTAACAGTGCGCGACGTGAGCAAAAGTATCGTGCGGGTCTTTCCAACCATCGGTAACTCGCCCCATGAACCGCACCACAACCCAGGCCTTCCAGGTAAGCAGGTATCCTGCCGCGCCGTTAAAAACCATTTGTATCCGCTTGATGCTGGCGGGGGTGATCATCAGCAGCATGCAGACCGTGTATGCGGATCAGGTCTGCGCCACAGCACCATGTACCGTGAGCGACGGGGCAGCGCATACCTTGGACAGCACGAACCTGAGTGCGAGTGATTCTGCGGCGATCCTGACTGTGACCGGTACCGGCACAAGTCTGGCTGGCACGGATGTCACGGTAACGAATACGGGCATGGGTGCGGCGGTGTCTGTGACGGCAGGCTCAAGCGTGACGCTAGCTGGTAGCACGGTGAACACGACGGGCTTTGGCGACGCAGTATTTGTCTCCGCCGCCGGCTCAAGCGCGACAAGCGTGATGATTGAGGATAACTCTCAAATCGGCACCGCAACCAGCACGGGTATTGCCATCGACGATGACGCCGACGCACAGGTAACGCTCGACCACAGCACGGCACAATCCGCCAATGGCCTGACGACGTTTGAGGTCAACGGAGGCGCGACCGCGACAATTCAGAACGGCAGCACGGTGAGCAATACGGGTGGGCTTTCGGCTGTGTATGTGAATAATGACTCAAACGTCAGCTTCGATGCCAGCAGCGCGACGGCGAATAGCGGCGAGACAGTTGACGTTGAGGGCGGGGCCGGGATCAGGATCACCGGCAGGAGTAGCGTGACCAATACCGGTACGGGCACCGGCGTTTATACGACGGATGCCGGTTCAAGCGCGACGATCAACAACTCCCAAATCGACACGACCAGCGGCACAGGTCGCGCCATCGATGTGGAAGCCGCTTCAAACGTGACACTCGATAGCAGCACGGGAAGTTCGCAAAACAGTAGCGCAACGTTTTATGTCAATGGCAGCACGGCCGCCATCCAGAACGGCAGCAACGTGACGAATACCGGATCGGGCGCGGGCTTATACGCCACCAACGGTTCAACCGTGACCGTCAGCGACAGCCAAATCAGCGCACAAAGCGGCGATGCGCTCGACCTGGGCGCGGGCAGCAATACTGTCGCGTTGAGCGGGGCCACGCAACTCGGGGCCGGCACCGGGGGTCTCGCCATCGGTGCGCTGGCGGCCAATGGCATGCAAACCACTTCGGTCGATACGCTGAGTGTCGACGGCAGTCAGATTGTCGGCGACCTCAAGATCGACACCGGCGCCCTTAATCTGGTGCTGCAAAACCAATCTCTGCTGCAAGGCGACGCGATCGATGCCGGCGGCACCCTCAACCTGGAGCTGACGGATAATTCACGGTTCACCGGTGCGGCACAAGGCGTCACCCGCTTGAATCTCGATGCAAGCAGCAACTGGAATATGACCGGCAATTCCAGCGTCGAGAACTTGAACCTGGATGGCGCGGTATATTTTGTTGCAAATCCGGGCACCTATCGGACGTTGACGATCAATAACCTGACCACTACGTCGGGTAGCGGCAGCGGGCTGTTTGAAATGAATACCGATCTGGCGCAGATGCAAGGCGACCAGCTTGCAGTGAATGGCGGCAGCGGTGCGTATCAGCTGCAAATTGTCGACCACAGCACTCGCGCACCGAGCGATTTGAACGCCGAGTTGCAGGTAGTCAAGACCCCCGACAATCCTGCGCCCGGCCCCGCAGCGGCCAACGCGCCGGCACCGGGAGGAGCACCGACCTTTACCCTGGCCGGGGGTGAAACCGATGTCGGCGCGTATAAATATAGTCTGAAGCAAGAGTCGGGCGGCTGGTATCTGTATAACTCGGCGTTTCCTTTTACGCCGGTCGATCCCATCACCCCGGTCAATCCGGTGATCCCCATCGATGATCGTACCAACTCGGTCAACGCCACCATCGCCGCGCAACAAGCGGTATCGAGCATCTGGTTCAACGAATTGCAACCGCTGTACTCGCGCATGGGCGATCTGCGCATGACACCCAATAGCGACGGCGTATGGGTACGTACCTACGGCGCCAAGGAGCGCTTGTCGCCGTCGAATTCGGTGGGTGTCGACATGACGGGTTACATGACGGAAGCCGGTTTCGACCATCGCATGCGCGGCGGCAGCGGTTCGTGGTATTTCGGTGCCACGGTGGGCGCGGGCAATGTACAGCAGACCTTCGGCGATGGCGCGGGTTCGGGCACGGCCACGCCGACCACGGTGGGCACTTATGCCACCTGGGTCTCGGATCGCGGCTGGTATGGCGATTTGGTGTTGAAGTACGACAGCCTTGACCAACGCTACAACACCACCGGTTCCGGCGAAAGCATCAGCGCCGATTATCACGTCAACGGCGTGACTGCTTCAGCCGAAGCGGGCATGCGTTTTATCTTGCCCAGCCGCTGGTTTGTCGAACCGCAAGTGGAATTGGCGGCCTTGTACCAGGGCGGCATGAACTACACCACCACCTACGGCACGCCGGTCAGCGCCTCGGGCGGTACCGCGGCTGCCGCGCGCATGAGTGTGATGGTGGGCCATCCGGTGAGCTTCAAGATGTCGTCGCAAAGCGTCGATCTGGAACCGTACGCCAACTTGAGTCTGATCCGCCAGATCTCAGCCAGTGCGGATACCACCGTGGCGGGCACCGACTTCTCCAGCAATGTGCGCGAGAACCGGGCGCAACTGGCGCTGGGTGTCGGCTTGCAACCGCTGCATAACTGGCAGGGTTTCCTGCAAGTCGCTTATGGCAAGGGTCAGCATTATGAGCAGCCGTGGGGCTTTAATGTGGGGATAAAGAAGGTCTGGTAAAGCGCATTTGCTCTGGCTGCGGGAACCGGCTTCCCGCAGCGGTTTGGCAAAATCCAACCGATGCAATCAAGTTGTGCAATCAATCATTCAGCTCCTTAGGCAAGGTATTGACCAAAGGAAACCCGTCGATATCCAGCGGGCTGCTGCCGACGGATTGTTGTGCATTGGCGCAATTCTGGTCGCCGTCCAGTTGCTCGAAATGACTTTCGCAATACGCCAGAACCCGGTCGCGCAAATAAGGCCGGGCGTTGAACTGATGGGTGGTGAGTACGCCGCCCAGAAATGGAATGTTGCTGCTTTTATGCGTCCAGGCGAAGATTGCCGCGAGTAGCAAAACCGGAATGGTGAAATAAAAAAATTTCATCGATGGGCGAAAAAATATATAAAAAATAAAATATGGTGATTAAATTTAAACGAAGATTAAATTTAATTATTGACGCGATTAGTCATTATTTTTGTTTCGTGCAGAAAAATGGGATCAGATGAAGATCGACGGGCGGTATGGGTCGGTGCTCAAAAAACCTTGCTCAGCGATTGCGTGAGATGAGCCAGTTGAGACCGCCGGTCTTGAGTCGGTACGTTTTGGAGTCCTATTGTTGCTAGTTTCACGATGATTTTTCATCTTTGAGAGCATGATGCGGGGTTGGATTTTTGTCGGTTATCGTACGCCCCGTTTTGGAAATATCTCATCCATGTCCCGCAAGTTACTGTTTTCTTTGCTTATAGCAACTTTCATCCTGCCCTATCTGGTCCCGCTTCATTATCAGCCGATTCCTTCGTTTGACGGCGAATGGCTCGCTGCTGGTTTATGGTTTTTGATCGTGTTGTGCCTGGTGTTACTGCCGCGTCTCGCACCCGCAGAACCTTTGCCCAAAATCGCGGCTTTGCCCGCCGCTTTGTTTCTGCTGCTGTTGCTACAGATGATGGTTCTGCCTATGGATAATCCCACCGCCATTCGGCTTTGCCTGGGCTACGTGGCGTTCGCCACGCTACTGACCTACGCCGGTTATCGCCTGCGTAATCTGGCCGGCTTGACCTGCGTGCTGGCATGGGCTTGTGTTGCCGGGGCCATGCTGTCGTGTGCCATCGAAGTGATACAAATCTGTTACCCCCCATCCTCGGCGGGTCCGGCGTTTTTCTGGGGGCATCTTATCGAGGCGCGCACGGGCGGCCGGCTGGGTGCCAACCTGAGGCAGGTCAATCATCTGGCGACGTATTTGTCGTGGGGTCTGGCCGGGGTGTTTTATCTCTACCAGCGCGCCATCCTGAAATGGTGTGCCGCCGGTATCCTCGCTTGGGTGATTTTGTGTGGCATGTCGCTAACCGGCTCGCATACCGCGTGGGTTCATCTGACGCTGATCGGTATTCTGTTCAGCGTGGCGCACTGGCATGAGAGTGCCGTTCGGCGTGCCGGCGGCGCTTCACGCCGGCAGGCAGTCGTTGGGGCCGGGATCCGTCTCGGTCTGTTGTGGTTGGCTTATGCCTTGGTCGATCTTCTGCGTCTGGCGTTGAACCATTGGTTTGGGTTTGGGCTTGGGGGCGATGGCGCGGATGGTGCGCGTAGTAACTCGCTGAATGACCGTATCCAATTGTGGAACTATGGTTGGCATATGTTTACCGCGCACCCCTGGTTCGGCGTCGGTTGGGGCGATTTCCCGGCGTGGCAGTATCGTTATCTCGAGACCTTGGGGCCGGTGACGATAGCCAGCAGTGCACATGATATTTTTCTCGATTTTCTCGCGCAAACAGGGGTGATCGGATGCGCCGTGCTGGTCGTAGGGCTGACCGCCTGGGCTTGGCGTGCCGGCCGCCGGGACTGGACTTTGCAGCGGGTTTTTCTGCTGAGTTTGGTGGGCACCCTGCTGGCGCACAGTCTGGTCGAATACCCGCTGAACTACACTTATTTTCTGTTCCCTTTTGCCTTCGCCCTGGGCGCGCTCGACACCGCGCCCCTGCGTATTTCCGGGGTACGTTTACCGGTCTATGTCAGTGCATTAGTGCTGCCGGTGATTTGCGTCAGCATGCTGTTACTGGCCAGTGATATGCAAAAACTGACGCGCTTCTGGGGCACGCGGCCGATCGCTGGCGGACTGCAATCTTATTCGGCAAATCAAGCCAGATTGCTGTGGATATACGGCCTCTTTGCGGTGGCTGAGGAATTCCCCGTTAACCCGGCACAGCTTGAAATGCGCCTGAAAATGCAGCAAACCGCGCTGGCAGTGGCGCCCATGCCCGGCGTCATCATTAATTACGCGATAGCGCTGGCTTTGCTGGGACGCGATGACGAAGCGCTGCATCAAGTTGCCCGGATGAAGTTGGCGGTGTCGCCGCCGTGGAGTTATCCGCAAGCCTATGCAATCTTGCTGGTGCGGGCCGAGGAGCAAGGCAGCCGCTTAACCGATTTCACCGCCAAATTGTTTGCCATGCGTCCAGCTTCCATTGCGAGCGTAAGCACGATGGCGCCGCACACGCAGAAGCCGCCGAGATTGCCGCCGGCCAACGCGGTCAATACGGGGCGCTGATGCTCGCGGTTGGCGTTGCACGGCATTGTGTCGGCGCTATCGAGGTTTTTTATCGACACGAGAAACATGTGCTTTTGTCTGATCTTTATCGATGGACTCTTGTGCCACCGATGTTTGATGCGATAGTCGCAGCCTGACTTGATTGCCCGGCTGCATGGTGTCTTGCCTGTTTTTCGGCTCAAGTCGGTGCTGCCAAAAAATATTTCGATGGCGTGAGTTATTACATCGGCAAGGTTGTCGGGTGAGTCGACGTAGTGATTCTGGTCTGTATATCGGGGTAGTTCGTTATGCAGAATGATGATGTAGCGTTTTTTAATAGAGAGGCTGTAATGAAAAATAAGATGCAATTTCGTAAACGATACGAGCAGGGTTTGACCTTGATCGAAGCCTCCATGGTACTGGCTTTGTCGGCTGTAGTGGTGGCCGGTGTGATGTTGTATTACCAATCGGCATCGGACAATAACAAGTTGCAAAATGCCCAAGGCGAATTTGGTTCGCTGCAGACGATTGTGCAGGGTGTCTATGCGGGCAAGAACGGTTATGCCGGTGTGAACACCAATCTCACTGTAGGTTCCAGTGCTATTCCGCCGAATCTGCAAGATAGCACTACGCATACGCCGCTGACGCCTTGGCAAGGTGCCATCGCGCTTGGCAATCCTACGGATCAGAAGGGTACAGGCCTCGCTGCAGCAGGAGCGGGCGACACGTCAGTCTACGCGATCGAGTGGGATAACGTGCCTCAAGGTGCATGTACCCCCTTGCCGACCGACGAAGTGTCGGTGATCGATGCGGGCGAAATCTCCGGGCGCCTGGACAAGGCGCTCGGCGATGTGATTTTTATCAATCTGGCGCGCAAACGCATCCGCGCCGCGATTTTCGGCCTGATTTATCCGATGGTGCTGGTGACGGCCACCTGTTTCTATCTTTACATTTTCGGCACGGAAGTGGTGCCGGCTTTTACCCAGGTATTGCCCGTCGACAAGTGGAAAGCCGACATGCTGTGCTTCGGCAACGAGCATGGCCTGCGCGCTAAAATCCGCGGCGGCAAGCTGGAACAACTGAGCACCGAAATTGAAGCGCAACGCATGCGGATTGCGCGCGGTTTGATGCCGGTCGATCTGTAGGCGGACGCTGTGTACGCACTGATGCTGGTGATCGCACTGACCGCTGCCCTGGGCATCGTGCCGTTTATGTACAAGGGCAGTCTGCAGGAGCAGCAGCAGTTTGCCCAAGCCGACGTGATCGCGCGCGGGCTGGTGGTGCGGTACCAGGCGGCTCTGAGCCTGTGCCATGGACAACCCACGCCGCTTGACTGCCAAAGTCCGACCTATGTCGATCTGGACCCGAGCCTGGTCTTGCCCCAGGGGATTGCCCATGTGCCGTTTTTTGTCACGGCCTTCGACGGCACCCGGGTGATTGCTTATATCGACGAAAGCCGAGCCGATAGCGCGAAGCAACCTTTATGGGGTGAAGTCAGCGCCGCGTTGATGCGCAATAGCAACGATGCCAAAGGGGTGGAGCACCCGTTTTCCGCTCGATACGCTGGCGCATATCCATCAGACCTATACGCTGATGCGCCGCCTGCTCAAGCAAAGTGCCGCTCAATCTGCAACCGCGCTTACGCCGGGGCAAATTGAGCTGGACCTCAAGTTCGGCGCCTGGCTGGCGGCCCTTGAACAGCAAGTGCTAGGTGCAGACAACGCACAGTTCGATGGCGCCAACCGAAGCGCGCCCGAGCCCGCCCGGACGCGGGCGGTCGAGCCTGAATTGCGTGCTTTGCCCCTCAGCCGCAGGATTACAACAGCACCGTTGACCGACCCGAGCACCGTCTTCGATGCCATGCGGTATACGCCGCGGCCCTTGTCCGCGGCGGACGGTCCCACCACCATCCGCGAGGTGGATGCGCAAGGCCATGACCTGCACACGGGCGGCGAACGTTATACGATCCTGGGTCACCTGCTGGGGTCGGCGACGCCGGAAATGCTGCTGGTGAGTCTGCCCGCCGGCCCGATTACGCCTTATATGCTGCAACGGCCGATCCGCTACCGGGGCAGCAACTATTTAATGCATGGGCATGGCGGCAGCTTGATGAAGCCGGGCAGCGAATCGCTGTCCACCATCCTTGCAGGGCAGTCCCAGGGAGCCGCGCAACGGGGTCGGCTGTATGCAGTGCCGGAGGCGGCCATCGCGCCCGGCAGCCCCTATCTGAAGTTGCTATGCCAACTATTTCCCTACCAGGAAAGCTACTACTACTTCCAGCGCATGCTGATGGCGCTGCCGGCCCGGGCCGCGGCCTCCTCCGGCGTGGACGCGGACTGCGTGCCGTTGGGCTTGAAAGGCTCGTTCCGGGTGATGATCTTTCCCGACGCGCCGGCCGATCAAGCGCACCCGTTTCAGTTGCGCGGCGGGATCAAGCTGCGGCCCCACGACGGCTGCGGCTTTATCAAAGCCTCGGCGGTCAAGCAGTTGAAACTTGAGCAGCGGATCGAGGACGGCGGACTCCAGGCGTATGGCAATAAACGTCCCGCCAATCTGCCGTCGCAGGCTCTGCAGCAGTATTCGCAAAGCCGCGGCAAGTCGGTTGGTGAAGAAGCATCGCAGCGCTTGAAGATGGTACTGGAACAAAAGCGGCGGCAGGATCCCCGCTATCAATTGGAAGGTCCCGAGTTGTTTCGCACACTTACCACCGGGCTGATACAGGGCGATATCGCGGTGGCCGTGCCGGCCGCGGACCACAAGCTGCATTTGCCGCACAGCAAAAGTGCCACTTTCGAGCGCCATCGCGGCGGGGTGCTGCTGGGCCGCGCGCCTTACCCCCAGCCCAATCTGCGGCCGTTCGGGGCCGACCAGGTGAGGAGTGGCTCGAAGGATGCGACGGCGGAGTTTCTCGATACCTGCACCGCGGTGCAATACAGTTTCGTGGCGCAAGACAATCGGCGCCGTGGCAAATTGTCGTTCGCCAAGGGCATCTGGATCGTGGTGCCGGATAAGTTGTGGCCGAAGGAATATGCCGAGCATATGGTTGCGACCTCCAATCAGGATTTCAAGACGGATACGGATTGGGTCCAGGCCAAGCGACGGGTGACGCGCGAAACCGCCTTGGACTGTAACGGCATACTGTTATGCACGGGGCTGTTTGCCCCCGGTTCGCTGGTGGCTGTGCCGCCCGCCGAACAGCAAAAACTCGGCGGCGATTTCGACGGCGATCCGGTGCTGGTTATCGCCGACCGGCCAGCCTTGTGGCAACACGTCAAACAACAAGACGACAAACGGCAGGGGCCTGGCGTGGTGTCGTTCAAACCCCCGAAATCGCATCATTCGGCCTTCGACAAGGAGGGTAACTATATATTCAGCCGCGCCGAACAGATCTGCGGCACCCGCCTGGGTGTGCTGGGAAAATTCTGCGGCCTGCAGCAAATCATTCTGGCGCGGCCTGTCGCCGATCAGGCCCGGTTTGCCCTGCGGGTGATGCAGGAATTGGACGCGGCGTTAACGGCATTGCCGCCGATCCAGGGTTACGACCCGCGGCATCGAGACAAGTTGGAAAACTTGCATAAGCTGCTGAGTATCGGCATCAGCATGGGTACCGATGCCTACAAGGCGGACACGCATATTCGGGAGTTTGCCGAGATCGCCGACCGGCTGCGGGTGTTGCTGCGCCAAGACGGGGCTTACCAATTCATACCTTATGCAAAGAATACGGCGCACCAGTTGCGCCAGGGCAAACAATTCGATCCACAACGCGCAAGCGACGCGCTACGGAACAATCCCACGCTGGCGGCCGAGGTGATGGACGCCATCCTGAAGCTGTTTATCGAGGTGATGCGTAACCCGCCCGCAGCGGCGACGCCGGCGCGAACCAGATAGCGGTTCGGCTCAACCCAAACTCATTCAGGGCTGCCAGATTCAAAAGTGCTGCCTCGTCCGTAACGGTTTTCGCGACTTCAGTTACTCGTCGATATCGCATGCCACCGCCTTGGGAATATTCAACAACCGCATGCGGTAATACAGCGTCTTCAAGGGGATTTTCAATTTCTGGCTGGTTAATTTGATCGAGCCGCCTTGATCGGCCATGGTGCGCATGATCTGTGTGCGTTCGAACCAATACAAGCGTTCGCGCAAGCCGCAGGGCAACACCAAGTCGCCGGCGGGGGTATCGATGATCGGCAGTCCAAGCATATGGCGGCAGGCGGCGGCGTAGAGTTCACGCAAGTTGCCGGGCCAATTATGGGTCTGCAGCAACAACTCGGTAGTGGGAGAAATTTCCGGAACCGGTTGACGAATTTGCCGGCCGTAGGCGGCGCATGCTTCGCGGAAAATAGACACGATCTCGGATACGCGTTCGCGCAGCGGACGTACCTGAACGCAGATCACATTCAGCCGGTGATATAGATCGAGCCGGAAGCGGTCGGTTTCCACCAGGGTTTTGAGCGGTACTTTGGTGGAGGTCAGCAAACGGAAATCGAGCGGGATAAAACGCGTTGAACCGAGGTGTTCCACGCCGCGCTCCTGCAATACGCGCAGCAGCTTGGCCTGCAAGGTGAGTGACATGCTGTCGATTTCGTCGAGATAGAGCGTACCGCGATGGGCGGCTTCGATACGGCCTTGGCGGGTCCGCATGGCGCCGGTGTAAGCGCCCATTTCGACGCCGAACAGCTCGGCTTCGGCCAGGCTTTCCGGCAAGGCCGCGCAATTAAGCGCGACAAAAGCGCCCGGGCGCCCGGCATACCCATGCAGTGTCTTAGCCAGCGTATCTTTGCCGGAGCCGGTTTCACCCTCGATCACGATATCCAACGGGTGCTGCATCAACTCGCGTAATTTGTCCAGCGGGATGGAGCAGCGGAACCAATGTTCGAAGCAAGGCGGCGCCTGATGCGGCGCCTTGCTATCAGGTGCCGTCAAGCTGCATGCCGTCTTGGACGGGCCGTCATTACCTGGGCAACCTGGCGATTTTTGCATGTTCTCAATATAAGACCGTGGGATGAACGATGCCGCTCAACGGCGTCGTCGCATTGAGCCGGTATGCGTGGAGCACAACCGGGAAACTACTTGCTCAAAGACCCATGAATTTTCGATGGAGCGGGTTGATTGGCGTTCGAAAGGCGAGCGGCGGCGCGGTAGCTGGTTATGGGCGGCCGCAAGCTGCGACGGTGACGGCGCAAAATCAGGACACGGCGTAAGCGCCATGAGATGCCGCCTGTAACCCCCTGGGGTTCACGGGTGGACCTTGGCCGGTGGGGGCGCGGCAATGCAAAACCCTTTGGGTGGCGCGGGATGCAAATATGCCGCAGTCGCACCGGGCATTTTGGTGCACTGTTGGGTTAGGGTGTGGGCCGCCCCCGCGACCGCCAGTCTCTTGATTGACCACCATCTCGTGCTCGCACGGCAAATTTACGCGACCTTGCTGCCGCCGTGAATGATCTGAGTCACGGCCCGCGCAGCGGAAAATAGCCGACACGATACGACGGTAATTCCGCGTTTTAATTTGCTTCATTCCCTCAGCCTGAACCACTGCTACTTAAGGTGACATACCGCTCTTTATGTCAGCCTGGCAACGTTAGCATGTCTGTTCAAGATTCAGGTTGTGGACTGGTCTGATTTTTTGGTATCCCCATCTGCATCGAATCGTGATTTTATAAAGTCAGGCAACAGCCACGTAATGGCGGCAGGTTAATTCATCTTGTTCAACTGCCGATCCCTATGGATGCCGTGGTTCAAGCGGATCGCCACAGTATAAATTCACGAGGTCGAGATTATGTTATTTATTTAGCTTAACTAATTAAATTAAATAAAATGGAACTTGTCGAAAGCTGACGCTCACTTACGCTTTATCGCCGCCGCATGGCTCGACGATAGTTGCACGATTCAGGTCGACGCGCTACCGATTCATCTGCTGTGCCGCTCCAAGCGCAATTCAGACCCGCCACGCGCAGAGCCCGATCGGCGCCGGACAGATTGCGGGCAAATAGGCTGCTTATCATAAATGCCTCGTAATAAAGCCGCTTATCCATCAGAAAAATCCTCAAAGTGGCAAGTGTTTGGCTTCCTTTGGTCCTATAAACGCAAATTGCTGCGGTTGCACAGCGATTCTTTAGCATAGTTGCGACTCGATTACAGCTTGAAAGTCGCGTCGCTGCATGAACTCCCATGCTGCCCGCATAAGCCGCGCCAGATATTTTACGCGACAGGATGTGTGGCGAGACCTCCGGTACTTGCCACAACTACGCCGACGTCGATGCACGCATAGCTTGCGCTTGATAGGCCGGTGCGCTCGTTTCACGGTGATGCATCCCGGCGACGCGGCGCGCGGCATTCCGACTTTCATCCATGTCTAAACAGAGGCCGATCCATGCGCATCGCTAGTATTGATTTGAGTTCAATTTCACCTTCCCGCCGACCTGCTTCCGCTCGTCCGGCTGCCGCTCGTCCTACCTCCGCGCGTCTTGCCGCGGCCGTGGCGGCCGGTGTCGCGCTGATGGCGCTGACCGCCTGCGGGCAAAAGCCGGTCGCCGCCGCGCCTCCGATGCCGGCGGTTACGGTGGTGACGGTGCACGCGCAACCGGTCGCGCTCAACAGCGAATTGCCGGGCCGCGTCGACGCCAACCTGGAGGCTGAAGTGCGGGCCCGAGTCGACGGCATTGTCTTGCGCCGCGATTTTGCCGAAGGCGCCGAGGTCAAAGCCGGTCAACGTTTATATCAGATCGATCCGGCGCCGTACCAAGCCGCCTACGACAGTGCCCTGGCGACGCTGGAAAAAGCCCAGGCCAACCTGGTATCGGTCTCGGCGCAAGCCGCGCGGTATACCACTTTGGTGGCCGCCAACGCAGTTAGCAAGCAGGACTACGATAACGCCGTTGCCGCGCTCGGCCAAGCCAAGGCCGACGTCGATGCAGGCCAGGCCGCGGTCGAAACCGCCCGCATCAACCTTGGCTATACCGCCGTGGTTTCGCCGATTACCGGCCGCATCGGCAAATCGCAAGTGACGCCGGGCGCTTATGTCCAGGCTGGCGCTGCGACGCTGCTGGCGACGGTGCAAAAAATCGATCCGGTCTACGTCGATTTGACCCAATCCAGCATGGACGGCTTGCGCTTGCGCAACGAAATAGCGAAAGGCGATCTGAAGCTGGCAGGGCCGAACCAAGCCAAGGTAGAGCTGACGCTGGAAGACGGCACGGCCTATCCGCTGAGCGGGACCTTGCAATTCTCCGATATCACGGTCGATCAAGGCACCGGCTCGGTGACGGTGCGCGCCACCTTCCCCAATCCCAAGCGGCTGTTGTTGCCCGGCATGTTCGTGCGCGCCAGCTTGACCGAAGGCGTCAACGACGGCGCGATCCTGGTGCCGCAAGTCGGCGTGACGCATGACCCCCAGGGCCGTGCCGCGGTATTGGTGGTCGGCCCCGACAACAAGGTGGCGACCCGGGTCATCACCACCAGCCGCACCTTGGGCGACCAATGGGTGGTCCAGAGCGGTTTGCAGGCCGGCGAGCGGGTGATCGTGGCCGGCATCCAGAAGGTGCGCCCCGGTATGACGGTCAAGGTCGAGCAGGCGCCGTCGGCGGCCGGCGCGGATCAAAGCTCTGGTGCCAGTGCAGCCGCCGCGTCGAACGCACAATAACGGGAATCAATCATGGCTAAGTTTTTTATCGATCGCCCGATTTTTGCCTGGGTGATCGCCATTCTGCTGATGCTGGCGGGCGGCTTGTCGATTTTCAGCCTGCCGGTGGCGCAGTATCCGACCATTGCACCGCCTTCGGTGCAGATCTCCACCAGCTATCCCGGCGCGTCGGCAAAAACCGTCGAAGACACGGTGACCCAGGTGGTCGAGCAGCAAATGAGCGGTCTCGATCATTTGCTGTATATCTCCTCGACCAGCGACAATACCGGCAGCTCGAGCATCACCTTGACCTTCGACGCGGGAACCAATCCCGATATCGCCCAGGTCCAGGTGCAAAACAAATTGCAGTTGGCCACGCCGCTGCTGCCGCAGGAAGTGCAACAGCAGGGCATCAAGGTGACCAAATCCAGCAGCAGTTTCCTGCTGGTGCTGGCGTTTGTCTCGACTGACGGCAGCATGAGCCGCTACGATCTGGCGAACTATGTCGCGTCGAATATCGAAGACCCGCTGAGCCGGATCAACGGGGTCGGCACGGTGCAATTGTTCGGTACCCAATATGCCATGCGGATCTGGCTCGATCCGCACAAGCTGACCAGCTACTCGCTGACTCCGGTCGACGTGACCACTGCCATGGCGGCGCAAAACGTCCAGATCGCGGGCGGTCAACTCGGCGGCACCCCTTCGGTCAAAGGCCAGGTGCTGAATGCTTCGATCAGCGAAGCAACGCTGCTGCGCACCCCGGAACAATTTGCCAATATTCTGCTGAAGGTCAACCCGGATGGTTCGCAAATACGCCTGAAAGATGTGGCCACAGTCAGTTTGGGCGGCGAGAACTATAACTTCGATTCCCGATACGACAATCATCCGGCGGCCGGGTTCGGCATCCAATTGGCGCCGGGCGCCAACGCCTTGCAAACGGCGACCGCCGTGCGAGCCAAGGTGGCGGAGCTGTCCAAATATTTTCCGCATGGCCTGGCGGTGCATTACCCCAACGATACGACGCCGTTTGTCAAAGCCTCGATTGCCGATGTGGTCAAGACCTTGTTCGAAGGCATCGTGCTGGTGTTCCTGGTGATGTATCTGTTCCTGCAAAACCTGCGCGCCACGCTGATTCCGACGATTGCGGTGCCGGTGGTGCTGTTGGGCACGTTTGGCGTGATGTCGGCGCTGGGTTTCAGTATCAATACCTTGTCGATGTTCGGCATGGTATTGGCGATCGGTTTATTGGTCGACGATGCGATTGTGGTGGTGGAAAACGTCGAGCGGGTCATGGCGGAAGAGGGTTTATCGCCGCGTGACGCGACGCGCAAGGCGATGGGGCAGATTACCGGAGCCTTGGTCGGGGTGGCGCTGGTATTGTCGGCGGTGTTTGTGCCGTCGGCGTTTTCCTCCGGTTCGGTCGGCGCGATTTACCGCCAATTTGCCTTGACCATCGTGGCGGCCATGGTGTTGTCGGTATTGGTTGCCCTGGTATTGACCCCGGCCTTGTGCGTCACCATGCTCAAGCCGATTGGTGCCGGGCATCACGAAGCCAAGACCGGATTTTTCGGCTGGTTCAACCGCAACTTCAACCGTAGCCGCGATAGCTATCATAGCGGTGTGCAAAAGGTGATCGCCCGCTCGGGCCGCTGGTTCCTGATTTACGGCGTGATCCTGGCCGTCGTCGCGCTGATCTTCGTGCGTTTGCCGACCTCATTCCTGCCCGATGAAGATCAGGGTTATATCTTCGTGCAGGTGCAAACCCCGCCCGGATCGACGCAGGAACAAACTGGCAAGGTGCTGGCGGATGTCACCAATTACCTGATGCAGCAGGAAGGGGCGATGGTGGATCAGGTATTTACTATCAACGGTTTTAACTTTGCCGGAAAAGGTCAGAATTCGGGCAACACCTTTGTCCGCCTGAAAGACTGGAGCCAGCGCACGACCCCCGATCTCAAGGCGCAGGCCCTGGTGCGGCGCGTCTCGCGGCATTTCGCCGGGTACCAAGGCGCGCTGGTGATCCCGATCAACCCGCCTTCGATTCCGGAGTTGGGTACGGCATCGGGTTTCGATCTTGAATTGGAAGACCAAGGCGGTCTCGGTCATGCCAAACTGATGGCAGCACGCAATCAATTGCTGGCGCTGGCGGCCAAAGACCCGCTGCTGACCCTGGTGCGGGCCAATGGCTTGAATGACGTGGCCCAGTACGACGTGGCTATCGATCACGAGAAAGCCGCCGCCTTGGGCGTGTCGCTGGCGGCGATTGACCAGACCTTCTCGATTGCCTGGGCCTCGCAGTATGTCGACAATTTTCTCGATACCGATGGCCGGGTGAAGAAAGTGTATGTGCAAGCCGATGCCCCATATCGGATGAACCCTGACGATCTGAATCTGTTCTATGTGCGCAATGCACAGAACAAGATGGTGCCGTTCAGCACCTTCGCTTCGGGCAAATGGAGTTTCGGTTCGCCCAAGCTGGAGCGTTATAACGGCATTTCCTCGACCGAAATCCAGGGCCAGGCTGCGCGCGGCAAAAGTTCGGGCGAAGCCATGGCGGAAATGGAACAACTGATCAAGCAATTGCCGGCCGGCATCGGTTTCGAATGGACCGGCTTGTCCTATCAGGAAAAAGCCTCGGGTTCGCAAGCGCCGATGTTATACGCGATTTCGATCCTGGTGGTGTTCCTCAGCTTGGCGGCTTTGTACGAAAGCTGGTCGATTCCGTTCTCGGTGCTGTTGGTGGTGCCGCTGGGGGTGATCGGCGCCTTGTTGGCGACCACCGTGCGCGGTCTGGAAAACGATGTGTATTTCCAGGTGGGCTTGTTGACCACTGTCGGCCTCTCGGCGAAAAACGCCATCCTGATTGTCGAGTTCGCCAAAGACTTGCAACAGCAGGGGATGAGTGCCTACGACGCAGCGGTGGAAGCAGCACGCTTGCGCTTGCGCCCCATCCTGATGACCTCGATGGCTTTCATTCTCGGCGTGTTTCCACTGGCCATCAGTAACGGCGCCGGCTCCGGCAGCCAGCATGCCATCGGCACCGGGGTGATCGGCGGCATGCTGAGCGCCACCTTCCTGGCGATTTTCCTGATCCCGATGTTCTTTGTGGTGGTACGCAGCAAATTCAGCAAAGACAAAACGGCTGCCAACGGTACCGGGTCATTGACCCCCGCGTCGGCCTCGGAGTCGACCCCCGCGCCGGTTTCAGAATCGGCCCCCGCGCCGAGAAATACGGACCCGACCCATCAAGAAGGACATGACGATGCGTAAACTTTATCTGCCCCTGGCGCTTGCGGTGGCGGCGCTGGCTAGCGGCTGTACGCTGGCGCCCCATTACGAGCGGCCGGAAGCGCCGATTGCCGGCGCATATCCGAGCGGTGCCGCGTATCAACACAACCTCGCGGCGACTGAACCCCTGGCGGCAGCCGATCTCGGCTGGCAGGATTTTTTCGGTGACCCGCGCTTGAAGCAGTTGATCGCTCTGGCGTTGCACAACAATCGCGATTTGCGGGTGGCGATGTTGAACGTGCAGGCCTCGCGCGATCAGTATCAGATCGAGCGTGCCGGCCTGTTCCCCACCCTTGGGGTGAATGCCTCGCAGTCGAGCGGGCGCACGCCCGCCAGTTTGTCCAACACGGGCCAAGCCGTGGTGAGCCACGACTATCAGGTGGGTGGCGCTGCGCAATGGGAACTTGATTTTTTCGGTCGTTTGCAAAGCTTGAAAAACCAGGCCTTGTATCAATACCTGGCGACGGCCGAGGCGCGTCAATCGGCCGAGATCCTGCTGGTGTCTGAAGTGGCGGATCAATACCTGACGTTGCGCGCCAGCGAAGAACAACTGGAAGTGACCAACGCTACCCTGAAATCGTCGCAGGCGTCTTACCAACTGGCGCTGGATCAATTCAAGGCCGGCACCGCTTCCGAACTCGATCTGCGTCAAGCCCAAACGGTGGTTGATTTGGCTCTGGCGAATCTGGCGGCGCAGAACCGGGCCCAGGCCCAGGCTGAGAATGCGCTGGTCTTGCTGGTCGGCGAATCGTTGCCGGCCGATTTGCCGGCCGGTTTGCCTTTTGATGACGGTCGTATGGTGGCCAACGTCCCGGCCGGTTTGCCCGCCGATTTGCTCACGCGGCGTCCGGATATCATGGCGGCGGAAGACAGTTTGCGTGCGGCCAACGCTAATATCGGCGCGGCGCGGGCAGCGTTTTTCCCGACCATTTCGATCACCGGCAGCGGCGGCTCGGCCAGTTCCATGTTGTCCGGCCTGTTCAAGGCCGGTTCGGCTGCCTGGACCTTTGTGCCCAACTTGACCTTGCCGATTTTCACCGCCGGCTCGAATCTGGCCAATCTCGATTTGGCCCATGTCGAGAAAAATATCGCCGTGGCTCAATATGAAAAAACCATCCAGAGCGCATTCCGCGAAGTCGCCGACGGACTCGCCGCCAGCGGCACCTATAGCGACCAGTTGTTTGCGCAGATGCGTTATACCTTTGACTACCGACGTACGCTGGACCTGTCGACCTTGCGTTATCAAGCCGGTACCGATAGCTATTTGCAGGTGTTGACCGCGCAGAACGCCCTGTATAGCGCGCAGCAGAACGAGATTTCAAGCCGTTTGAATTTTTGGACGACGCGCATCGATCTGTACGGCGCTCTGGGCGGCGGGTGGATCGCAAAAACCGGCGACGCCCCCCGGGATGCGGCTGCACTGCCGAGCGGTAAAGCCTGACGGCCAGGTGTGCCGCCGCGCGTGATACGGGTGCCTAAACCGCTCGTATCGCGCATGCCGGCAGGGCGCGGTGAGGTTTTGCCGGTGTTGCAAATGGCACGCGCATAGAACCACTCGTAACCTCGCTTTCAGATCGTGCCGAGTCCGGTACATACCATTGAGAATATTGGTCTGTAGTTGGTATTTTGGTTTTGGTCCTATTTAATTATTCAGAAAAAATATTCTGAAATATTTCTGTATATTAAATTAAGTGAATATCGTCATGTTGAATCAAATTAATAAGATGTTGGCGATAAGGTGAGTTACGGAGGCATGTCATGAAATCGACTGGAAATTTATTTGAATTGGATCAAGATCCACAAAAAGGCAAGCCGCAAATATTTACCGCCGGCCATCATGCCGGAATCGTGGTGACGCGCACCGTATCCATCGACTATGCAACGCCACATGGGGCTTGGCTCTATTGCGGCGACGGCGGGGCGATGATCATGATTTTAAGTGGCGAAGTCGGTATATTGGTGAGCGGGGAGGGCGCGCCGCATATTCTTACTGCCGGCGAATATCTTGAAGTTGCTGCGACTAAAGGTTACCGCATCGAATGGACTCATCCGTCGACGCCTACGGTTTGGCTTACCATCGGCCGCCGTCAATTCGTCGAGATAAGCGAAGAGGGTGTACGCGGGACTGCATCTATTGCCGCGGACGATTCGTTGCTACAGCGTATGACTGCTGAAGATTTGTTTTATTTGCATATGACAGGTTCCTCCATTGCGGAATGTAGCTGACGTATTACCTGGCCTTTTGGCCGAACGCCTGTGTTAGGGCCTGTTCACGCTAATAATGTGCTTGCGAACACCCCTTTCCGGTCGGCTGGCAAGGAGTGTGTCGCGCCGCTTGGCCGCTCCAAGCAAGCGACGCGCGACGCGGCCAGACGGCCGGAAAGGGGTGTTCCCCTACTTTTAAAAATAGATTGACGGGTTGCCACCCACAAAGGGCGAGGGCGGCGTCATGCTCCTTGCGAATACGCAAAGTATTCGCCGCGTCCCATTCCTTGCCCTCGCCCTTTGTGGGTGGCAACGCAAGCCCATTATTAGCGTGAACAGGCCCTAAGCTGCGCGGTTGATTAAGTTCCCTGCCATAGCGTCACTTAGTTGATCTGAATCAAGACCCTGGAGCGCGTCGCTCGATATGCTCGCCTAAATCTGAAAATAAGATATCCCATTCCAGGAAATCTATGTCGCACCCCAGTTTAGACGTAGAAATCGAGAGGCTGATTTCCGCTTCGATTTTGACCTGTCCGCAAAGTACGACGGTTCACCAAGCCGCACAAAGGATGGCGCTGGATCGCTGTAGCGCGATTGTGGTGATGGAGCAAAATCGGCCGGTCGGCATCTGGACCGAACATGACGCCTTGGCGGTCGGCGCGGATGCGGCTATCTTGTCGCTGCCGATTACCGCGTTGATGAGTCATCCCGTCGTGTCCCTGCCGGCGCATACCCGGCTTGGCGATGCGGCGATGCGGTTTAAAAACGAACAGATCCGCCACTGTCTGGTGGTCGACGCAGGCGGGCAGGCCATCGGCATCCTGACGCAGGCCGATCTGGTGATTAGCCAGGGCGCGGAATTTTTTCTGCGGATGAAGTCGATCGAATCCGCGCATGCCGTGATGCCGGTGCTGTTGCCGCCCACCGTGCGAGTGCATGAGGCGATGGAACTGATGCATGCACAGCGCCTGAGCGCGATAGTGGTCCGCTATGACGATGGCGAGCACGGCATCTTGACGGAATGCGACATGGTGCAACTGGTAGCGCGCGGCACCTTGGGTGGCGAGATCGGCAGCCATGCCAGCAGGCCGCTGCGATCGCTGCAACAAGCCCAGACCTTATACGCGGCGCAGCAATGTTTTATTCAACACCACATGCGCCATCTGGGTGTCTGTAACGCCGCGGGAGACCTGATCGGCTTACTCAACCTGACGGACATCCTACGCAATATCGAGTACGAATATATCCACGAACTGCAATCCGCCTTGCGCGAGCGCGACGATGCCTTGTTTCAGTCGCGCTATAACCTGCGGCTGGCCGAGCAGGTGTTTGAGTCGACCCTGGAAGGGGTGATGGTGACCGACTTGAAAGGCAATATTCAGCGGGTCAACCCCGCGTTCACCATGCTCACCGGATATGCACACGATGAAGTGGTCGGCCGCAATGCCAAGCTGTTAAGTTCGGGGCGCCAGTCGGCTGCGTTTTACGGCGATTTGTGGCAACGCTTGCGCGAACACGGACATTGGAAAGGCGAGATCTGGAATCGCAGAAAAGACGGCGAACTCTATCTGGAACATCTGACCATTTCGGGGGTGCGCGATCACCACGGCAACTACTCCCACTATGCCGCGATTTTTTCCGATATCACTCAGCGCAGGTTGGCCGAAGAACGGTTGAATTATCTTGCCACGCATGATGCCTTGACCGGCTTGGCCAACCGTACCTTATTCGGCGAACGTCTGCAGCAAGCGGTGGCGCGCGCCCATCGGACCAAAAAGCGGGTGGCGGTGATGTTTATCGACCTCGATCGTTTCAAGCTGGTCAACGATACACTGGGACATAGCATCGGCGATCAAGTGCTGAGCATCGTGGCGCAACGGCTCAAGGCCAGTGTGCGCGAAACCGACACCGTGGCCCGCTTGGGCGGCGATGAATTCACCATGGTGATCGAAGAAATCGACGACGTGCGCCATGTGGGCCAGATTGCTCAGGCATTGCTGAAAACCATGAGCGATATTTTCGACCTCGACGGGCACTCGGTGTTTGTTACCCCCAGCGTCGGCATCAGCATCTACCCCGATGACGCAACCGACCCTAAACAGTTGCTGATGCAGGCGGATCAGGCCATGTATCAGGCCAAGGAGCGCGGTAAAAACAATTTTCAGTTCTTCGCCCAATCCATGACGTCGTCAGCCATGGAGCAGTTGGCGCTCGAAAGTGAATTGCACAACGCCCTATTGCTGCATGAATTTTATCTGGACTACCAGCCGCAATTCGATTTGCGTACCGGAGCCGTGGCGGGAGTGGAAGCGTTGATCCGCTGGCGGCATCCGCTGCGCGGCGTGATTTCTCCCGGACAATTTATTCCGGTCGCGGAAGAATCCGCCTTGATCGTGCCCATCGGGGCTTGGGTACTGCGCGAAGCATGCGCTCAGGCGCGTGCCTGGCTGGACGCGGGGGTCGACTTTGGCCGTATCGCGGTCAATCTTTCCGGCAGGCAATGCCTGCACGATGACTTCCTGCATGACCTCACCACTATCTTGAGCGATGCGGGATTGCCCGCCCGCTATCTGCAACTCGAACTGGTGGAAAGCATCGCGATGACCGGCACCGCCGAAACCGAAGCGCTGTTGAAAGAGCTCAGGGCACGCGGCATCAGTTTGGCGATCGACGATTTCGGCACCGGTTATTCCTCCTTTATCTATCTGAAATCGCTGCCCATCGATACCTTGAAAATCGACCGCTCGTTCATGGTCGACGCGGCCTCCAGTCAAGCCGACGGGGCCATTGTGCGCGCCATCGTGGCATTGGCCAAATCATTGCGTATCACGGTGGTGGCCGAAGGCGTTGAAGAGGAAGCGCAGTTGGCGTTTTTGCGTGAAATCGGCTGTGAGCAGGTCCAGGGGTTTTTGCTGGCCCTGCCGGGGCCGCCCGAAGCTGTGGCAAAAGCCGCCAGGCAAGTTTGAACCGTGCGCTTTGCCGGGTCACACGAGCATCTCGCCCCATAGCGCACGCCTGAGATAAATAAAACAGCGAAAAGGCCTATAGCATGCGCCACAACCTACCCGTTACCGACGCCGAATATATCTTGCCCGATGGCGAGGTGATTATTACCCGCACGGATTTGAGCGGCCGTATTGTGTACGTCAACGATGCCTTCCTGCGTAGCTGCGGTTATGCCCGTGAAGAGGTGATGGGTGAACCGCAAAACATGGTGCGTCATCCGGATATGCCGGCCGAGGCATTCGCCGATATGTGGAACACCATCAAAGCCAATCGGCCGTGGGCCGGTGTGGTCAAAAACCGGCGTGCCAATGGCGATTTCTATTGGGTTTCGGCCAACGTGACCCCGGTGTTCGATGCCGGAGAAAAAGTCGGTTATATGTCGGTGCGGACCAAACCGTCCAAGCGCCAGGTGGAAGCCGCCGCGGCGGTATATGCCAAGCTGAATGGGCCAGCCCGCAAGACCCTGCGCTTGGTGGGCGGCGAAGTGATCCGTCGCGGCTTGCCCGGCCTGGTGGCGCGCCTGCTGCGCTTGCCGGTGGATTTTCGTTTATGGGCCACCATGACCACGCTGATGCTGATTTTTCTGTTGCAGGCACTGGGTCAGACGCGCTTGCTGCTGCCCGGCATTTCCCGCCCGTTCCAGGTTTGGGGCTTGTCGGCGGTGGGGATCAGCCTGGCTGCCATCAGCGCGCTTTACCTCACGCAAAAAATTCTGATCCCCTTGAGGAACCTGAACAATGCCGCGTTGGCGGTGTTGTACGGGCAGATCCGCGCCGCGTTCCCGGAGCAGGGCGACCAGCAGGCCAAGGTGTTGGGACGCATGCTCAATCAAATGAATGCCAAGCTGGTGGGGGTGTTGATCGACGCCAAAGTATCGATCGACCTGATCCGCGACGCTTCCTGCGATCTTGCCGACGGCAACACCGACCTGGCCCAGCGCACCGACGCGCAGGCCAGCGCGGTCGAACAAACCACTGCCAGCCTGGCGCAAATTGCCGAAACCGCGCAGCAAAACGCCTTGGGCGCGGAGCAGGCAAACCGTATCGGGCAGAGCACGGCGCAAGCCGCCGAGGCGGCTGCGCGCGAGGTCCACAAAACCGTCGAAGTGATGGCGCAGGTACGTGAACACTCGCACAAAATCGTGGAGATTACCGCGGTGATCGACACCATTGCGTTCCAGACCAATATCATTGCCCTCAACGCCGCGGTGGAAGCAGCCCGGGCCGGCACCTACGGCCGCGGCTTTGCGGTGGTGGCGACGGAAGTACGCAACCTCGCGCACCGGGCGGCAGGTGCGGCCAAGGAAATCAAACGGTTGATCGAAAATTCGCTGGGCACGGTCAGCGTGGCGTCGCAAGTGGCGGTTGATGCGGGCAACGCGGTGAATCGGGTCGAGCAGGCGATTACCCAATTGACCGGCACCGTGAACGACATCGCCCTGGCCAGTCGCGGCCAGAGCGCCGAGTTGACGCAAGTCAATGCCGCGGTTGAACAAGTGGCGGAACTGACGCAGCGTAATGCCACCCTGGTCGAGGAATCGTCCACTGCCTCGGCGCATTTGCAAAGCCAGACGCGGTTGCTTGAAGATGCGTTCAACGCTTTCGAGTTGCATCGAGGCGATGCGCGGCGCGGGGGGCAAACTCTGCCGGCAGCACCGGCAGCACCGGCAGCACCGGCAGTACCGGCAGCAGCACACGCGCAAGAATTCCAAGGCCGGGATGCCCCCGACCTTGGCGCGCAGCTTACTTGACGCGCATGCCCGGTACGGCACCGGCGTGCGGTTCAAGAATGTAAAGACCCGGTTGCGCTTTTTCATCCTGCGCCGATGCCGCCAGCACCATGCCTTCGGATAGGCCGAATTTCATTTTGCGCGGCGCCAGATTGGCGACCATCACGGTCAGCAAAAAAGCTGGCGCTGGATACCGCTCCGGTGTTGCGGCACTCACCCTCTTCGATCCCAGGTAAAAATAAGAATTTTCCTATGGCAGAGAGCAATTTCGTCTGGCACGCTGAGATCTCCAATATCCCTTATTTTGGTGGAAATAAATATGTATTGCTAATCAATATGAGGGTTGTCTTATTAAAAAAATTAAGGAGACGACATGAAAAAAGTGTTCATTGCGTTAAGTACATTGGCTACTGTGACTGGCATCGCGCACGCGCAAAGCAGTGTGACGCTATACGGAATTCTCGATGAAGCTTTTGAAGCCGTCTCCAATGTCAAAACTGCTCCAGGTCAAGGGCATTCTCTTTATCAGTTAAATGGATCGAGTGGCCTTAACGGCACCCGTTGGGGATTGAAAGGACAAGAAGATCTGGGTGACGGCCTCAAAGCAATTTTCCTCCTGGAAAACGGCTTTGACGTCGATACCGGCAAACTAAATCAAGGGGGTGATGAATTTGGCCGCCAGGCATTCGTCGGTATTTCCGGCGACAGTTGGGGTACTGTAACGCTTGGACGTCAATACGACAGCGTCGTTGATTTTCTTGGGCCGTTCGGTGCAGGTGAACAATGGGGCAGCAATCGCTCGACCCATGTCGGCGACATCGATAATATGAACGATTCCTATCGTGTCAATAATGCCGTGAAATTCCAAAGTCTCAGCTATAACGGTGTCAAATTCGAGGCGCTGTATAGTTTCGGTGGCGTTGCCGGTTCGCTGGCGCAGAACCAGATCTATTCGTTTGGGCTCGGCTACGCCAATGGGCCTCTATCCGTCGGCGCGGCATATTTGAATGTTCGAAATCCGAACGTATCGTATTTCGGTAATAACGCGAATAGCGGCGGTATCGGCGCGAATAATATCGGTGCGACCAACCCGGTATATGGTGGTTATGCCTCCGCGCGCTCATATCAAGTGGCTGGACTGGGCGGCGCTTATGCGTTCGGCCCGGCGACCATCGGTCTGACCTATACCAATATTCAATTCCGTAACCTGGGCGATACCGTGGATGCGGGGCCGAACCCGAATGGTTATACCGGTAGCGTGATATTTAACAATATCGAGGTCAATTTTAAATATCAGTTTTCACCTGCTTTACTGGCGGGTATCGCTTACGACTATACCCATAGCGGGGGCGCCTCATCGACGCGGGCAGGAATCGACGTCGGCGATGCGCGATATAACCAGTTTTCGCTTGGCGTTGATTATTCGCTTTCGAAGCGGACCGATGTCTACGCGGTTGCCGACTATCAGATTGCCAGCGGATATGATTCGACTGGGTTGCCGGCAGCGGCGGAGTTGGGCAGTCTGAGTGGCTCCGGCAACGGACGGCAAGCGGTTGCCCGTTTGGGAATACGCCACAAATTCTGAGTCGCGAGGGCAGCAGTTTTAATCTTCCCACCGCTCATGGCGGTGGGAAGAAGCCGGCGCAAAACGATATGCGCGCAGAATTTTTGCCTGTGCGGGTGTCTTATGATTACCCGCCGACGCAATCGAAGTAGCTTGCCTAGACTTACTTGACGCGCATACCCGGCACGGCACCGGCGTGAGGTTCAAGAATATAAAGACCCGGCTGCGCTTTTTCATCCTGCGCCGAGGCCGCCAGCACCATGCCTTCGGACAAGCCGAATTTCATTTTGCGCGGCGCCAGATTGGCGACCATCACGGTCAGCTTGCCGATCAGATCTTCGGGACGATAGGCCGACTTGATCCCGGAAAACACATTGCGGGTTTTTTCTTCGCCGATATCGAGCGTCAATTGCAATAACTTGTCCGAACCTTCAACCGCACGGCAATCGACGATCTTGGCGATGCGCAAATCGATCTTGGCGAAATCATCGATTGAAATCACACCTTCGGTTTCCGCCGCGGCACTGTTTGTGGCCGGTTTTGCTGTCGCTTTTGCCGCAGCTTTATTTGCTGGGACGGTGGTTGCCGCAACTGGGGCAGTCGCGTCGGTGGCTTGCAGCGAATCGCGATTGGCTTCGATCAGCGCTTCGACCTTCTTCGCGTCGACGCGGGTCATCAAATGCTGGTACGGATTGATCGGGCGTTGCGAGCTTAAGGGCGTGCCGCTATCCGCCCAGTTCAGCGGTGCAATCCCGAGGAAGGTTTCGACCGACGCAGCCAACTGCGGCAACACCGGTTTTAATGCCAGCGTCAACAAGCGGAACGCCTCCAGGCTGATCGAGCAGGTTTCGTGCAGGGCTTCGGCCAGGGCCGGGTCCTTGGCCTGATCCCAAGGCTTGGCGGCATCGACATAAGCGTTCACCGCATCGGCTTGTTCCATCACCAGGCGCAGGGCGCGGCTGTATTCGCGGCCTTCGAATTGCGCGGCGATATTCGGCAGCGCCTGACGCAAGGCGATCAGCAGCGGGTGTTGCATGGCGCTGTCCTTGATCCGCGCGTCAAAGCGCTTGACCAGGAAACCCGCGGTACGGCTCGCTATATTGATATATTTGCCGACCAGATCGCTGTTGACGCGGGCGATAAAGTCGTCAAGATTCAAGTCGAGGTCTTCCATCGAGCTATTCAGCTTGGCGGCAAAATAATAACGCAGCCATTCCGGGTTCAGGCCGACATCGATCACGCTTTGCGCGGTAATAAAGGTGCCGCGCGATTTCGACATTTTTGCGCCGTCAACCGTCAAAAAGCCGTGCGCGAACACATTGGTCGGCGTGCGATGCCCGGAGAACTTGAGCATGGCCGGCCAGAACAGCGTATGGAAATACAAGATGTCCTTGCCGATAAAATGATATTGCTCGGTCTTGGAGTCGGGGGCCACCCATTCATCGAAATTCAGCCCGCGTTGTTCGCACAGGTTCTTGAAGCTGGCGTAATAACCGACCGGTGCGTCCAGCCAGACATAAAAGTATTTGCCCGGCGCGCCGGGGATTTCAAAACCGAAATACGGCGCGTCGCGGGAAATGTCCCAATCGGCCAGCTTGGAGTCGCCGTCGTCGCCGAGCCACTCCCGCATTTTGTTGGTGGCTTCCGGCTGCGCCAATCCGGCGACCCAGTCGCGCAGAAACGATTCGCAGCGCGGGTCGGACAGGCGGAAGAAATAATGGGTCGAGGTCTTGCGCGTCGGGGTAGCGCCCGAGACGACCGAGCGCGGGTCGATCAGGTCGGTGGGCTGGTAGGTCGCGCCGCAGACTTCACAGGAGTCGCCATACTGGTCCAGCGCCTTGCATTTGGGACAGGTGCCCTTGATAAAACGATCCGGCAGGAACATCTCCCGCACCGGGTCGTAAGCCTGCTCGATATCGCGTGCCTCGATCAAGCCGTCGGCCTGGAGCGCCAGATAGACGGTTTCAGATAGGGTCTTGTTTTCGGCCGAATCGGTGGTGTAGTAGTTGTCGAACGAGATGCCGAAACTGTCGAAATCGCGTTTATGTTCTTGCCACACACGGTCTATCAGTTGCTTGGGCGTAATGCCTTCTTTTTCGGCGCGCAGCATGATGGGCGTGCCATGGGTATCGTCAGCACCGACGTAATACACCTCGTGGCCGTGCATGCGCAGCGAGCGCACCCAGATGTCGGTCTGGATATATTCGACCAGATGGCCGATATGAATCTGGCCGTTGGCATAAGGCAAGGCGGAGGTCACAAGAATGCGACGGGCTGACTGAGACTGGTCTGACATAGTGGCTGTGCGATCCGGAAAACGATTAAACCCAAACAGTGATTCTATCAGGCCGGCGGGGCTGGCTGCGGGAAGGGTTGGGAATCGCGGTGTGGAAGGCCAAAAACCCGCGATACAGCGATTGGGATGGGCATGTGTTGAGTACACGTGCTTTGGAACCACGGCTGTTAATCGAGTCACTCACATCAGCCTTAGTAGGGGGCCCATCGCCATCAACATGTTGGTGTTGATGCGAAAACAGTAGCAAAGGAGGTTTCGATGTTCACTAAAACAAGGATGCTGGGCCAAGCAGCGTGGGGCGGAGTACGGGCGTACGCTGACGTCAAGCATCCCATCCCGACGGCAAGCATCTTGTCCGCCCCCGGGTCGCCGGCAACACCTGAGGCCGGAACCGGCCCATCCAATCTTGATCGATTGCTGGGTGCCTATAACGGGCGCGGGGTGGGGCATTTCTTTTGTGCCGACGGCGCTGAGAAGGCGGCTAAAGCGCTCGACGCAGCCAAGCACGTCATGCTCGTAACGGGATTTTCAGTCGCTGAGGGCAAGCCGGAAACCGATGGCCCACCGGGAGCGGCAGCGCTTGGCCATGCGCTGCACGAATTGCGCAAGGTGGTCACATTTGTAACCGATAGCGCCAACCAGCCCATTCTTCGGGCCGCGATTGAAGTGCTTAGCCCTAAATTCGCGCAATATGGTCGTTTTGTGGAATTTAACCCGCCCCATGGTCCGGTAGGCGATCAGCAAGCCGACGCAGTAATCGAAAAATATCGACCGGATGCCGTAGTCGCGGTCGAGTTGCCGGCACGTATCGCTGATGGCGGACCACCGCGAAATATGCGCGGTGTCGATATCAAGAGCTTCAATCCTCCGCTCGATGGCTTGTTATTGAGTGCCCGGAAGCAGGGTATAACTACGGTGGGTGTCGGCGGCGGCGGCAACGAGGCTGGCATGGGCGGTTTGCCCGGTATTCCCCGGGCACTTGACGGTTCGGAGATGGCGTCGGCCGTTCCCTCGGATTATCCTGTCACGGCCTGGAATTCAAATTTCGGTGCAGAGGCGATTGCCGCAGTTATTTTGTCGCGAAACGGCAAGCTCGACAAACTACATACGCCGGAACAGCAAACCAAAATGATCGAGGCGACGTTGGCCGCTGGCGCGGTCGATGGTGTTACGCGGAAAAGCGGCGCCGGCAGCCTGGCGGACGATGGCAAGAGCCGAACCGGCGTTGACGGGTTTTCGCCGCAGGTTCACGCCGGCATGTTGGAGTTGATGCGCAATGTTGTGCAAGGCATGGATGTTGGTTTCGTCGCAAAAAGAACACCGCGTGACGATAAACCATTCTTGATTGGAGCATTCGATTCCAGCAATGGCGGCCTGATCGCCGCTAAAAATCTGGCAAGCTTCCTTGAAGCTCGATCTCGTCATCACGCCCGCTTTGTTATCGTAGTTGATCATGGCAATGCGCCTTACGGCGAAAAAACGCGCGGTGCATTGATCAAGCTGGTCGGCGATGGCTTGAAGACAGCAGAAAAAATCGGTGTCGATCTTATCGCCATGGCCTGTAATACGGCATGTACGGCTTTTCCGGAGGCGCTCGGCGAGCTGAAGAAAACCAAGGTGCTCGATTTGATCGAAGTGACAGCCCAAGCTATCGCACGAGCGGGTGGCGAGCGGCCGGCTATCCTCGCGACCCCCGCGACAGCAAAAGATCCATACTATCCAAATAAAGTACGCGAGGCATCCGAGGGGGCAATCAATTCACTCATATGTATCGGTGCGAAAGAATGGGCGCCGCTGATTAATCGGCTTGACCATCTTAACCCTGACTCGGCGG
>Ga0302228_10000175_pt1 | contig 59469 bp, 50 predicted proteins | sample II_Palsa_N1_2_FD_193519 | JGI IMG/M metagenome (GOLD analysis project Ga0302228, IMG submission 193519) | Peat permafrost microbial communities from Stordalen Mire near Abisko, Sweden - II_Palsa_N1_2 | ecosystem: Environmental > Terrestrial > Soil > Palsa > Peat permafrost | place: Sweden... | reverse complement strand
GATGAAGGCAATGCCACGCAAGAGACGGTGTTGATTGAGAATGGAATTTTGCGCGGCTACCTGTCGGACAAACTGAGCTCGCGCCTGATGAATATGCCGAACACCGGTAGCGGTCGCCGCGAAAGCTATCAATCCATCCCGATGCCGCGCATGACGAACACCTACATGCTAAACGGCGAGGATGAGCCGGGCGACATTTTGAAGTCGGTGAAGCGTGGCCTGTACGCTGTGAACTTTGGCGGTGGCCAGGTAGATATTACGAGCGGCAAGTTTGTTTTCACGGCGAGTGAGGCGTACCTGATTGAGGACGGCATCGTCACCGCGCCAGTCAAGGGTGCAACCCTGATCGGCAACGGGCCCGAAGCACTGAAGTATGTGTCGATGGTTGGCAATGACCTCGCGCTCGACGAAGGAGTTGGCACCTGCGGTAAGGCCGGCCAAAGCGTCCCCGTCGGCGTTGGTATGCCGACGATCAAGCTGGACCGCATGACGGTAGGCGGCACGGGTCACTAAAAGATTTTCAAGTTCGAACTGCACATAGGACCGGAACTTCCCACGCACTCTCAACCACAACAAGAAGGAAGACTATGGCTACCAAAGTTGCAATCACTCCTGAGAAGCTTTACGAGTGCGAAGTGAAACGCCGCCGCGTGCGCGCGGGCGGGGGCTATGAACCATTCTGGAAGGTAAAGACTGTCGCCGATGCGATCCTCGATGGCGACACCGAATTTCGCTGCAAGGAGTGCCACGGCCCGCTCAAGCTCCACAAGCGCCACACGCCAGGCGCTGTCTCGCACGTTGAGCACAAGCTGAAGAGCGACTCCGAGCATTGCCCGGTTGGCGCACGCTTCCATGCTGCTGCGGACGGTCGCGCAACCCGCTTGTCTGGAACGCCGGTAGCGTAAGAGGCTTTCGGAAGATGCAACAGCGCTTGAGGACATCCCGTTGAGCAGCACCGCGAACGCAGCGTATGCCACTGACCTGAAGCACCTCGCTGAGGAAGCCGTCGCGCGCGCTCTGGCACTCGGCGCCACGGACGCCGAGGCGGTGGTCGTGGAGAGCGAAGAGTTCCGCGTGAACGTTCGGCTCGGGCAGGTGGAGCAGCTCACCGAGTCGGGTTCGCGCGCGCTTGGCCTGCGCGTCCTGTTTGCCGAGGGCACGGGTAGTCGCACGGCCAGCACATCGACCAGCGACCTCTCGCCTGAGGGCGTCACACGGATCATCGAGTCGGCTGTGCAACTGGCGCGCGTCACCGGCGTCGATCCCTTTGCCGGGCTTCCTGAACGCGAAGCCTTCGGCTCGAACGACGTCTCCGCGCTGGCGCTTTATTTCAATGACGTGGACGCAATCACGCCTGCCGAGCGCATCGAGATCGCTCGTAGCTGCGAAGCCGCTGCCATGGCCTACGACACGCGCATCCAAAACTCGTCGGGCGCGGACTTCGATGCCAGCACGCTGCATCGTTTCATGACCAACTCGCGCGGCTTTTCAGGTGAGTATCGCAGCAGCTACTGCGGCTTTTCGGTTACGCCGATTGCGCAGGATGCGAGCGGCGCGATGCAGCGGGACTTCTGGTACTCCTCGGCACGCACGGCCAAGCTGCTCGAAAACCCTGAGGCCATTGGTCGGATCGCTGCGCAACGCGCGCTTCGCCGGCTGGGTGCGCGGCCAGTTCCCACCCAACGCTGTCCCGTCGTGTTCGCGCCGGAAGTCGCGCGCGGTCTGATGGGCAACCTGTTGGCTGCCGCGGATGGCGACTCCATCTACAGAAATTCGAGTATGTTTTCCGGGAAGCTTGGCGAGCAGGTTGCCGGCGAGAACATCACGATGATCGACGACGGCACGATGGTCTTCGATCATGATCTTGACGACGGCACGCACATGCGCGTGGGCGGCTTCGGCACCTCGCCCTTCGACGGCGATGGGCTGCCGACGCGCCGCACAGTGGTGATTGAACGCGGCGTCCTCAAGCACCTCATGCTGAACACCTACACCGCGCGCAAGCTCAATATGCAATCGACGGGCAAGGCCTCGCGCGGGCTTGCGGGCGCGCCTGGCATCGGTGGCGGCAATTATTTTTTGGAGCCGGGCGTCCTTACGCCTGAGCAGGTAATCGGTGGCGTTTCCTCCGGCCTCTACGTCCTGCAGACGATGGGCCACGGCGTGAACCTGGTTACGGGCGATTACTCAGTCGGCGCCAGCGGTCTGTGGATCGAAAACGGCGAGCTTGCCTACCCGGTGGAGCAGATCACGATCGCCGGCAATCTGAAGGACATCTTCCGCAACGTGGTCGCCATCGGCAACGATCTGGAATTCCGCGGCTCGGGCGCTGTGCCGACAGTGCGCGTCGATGGCATGACGGTCGCCGGCAGTTAGCTTCCCGGGACATCTAAAATCTCGCAACGCGTCTAGAGTCCTGCAACCCGTCTAAAATCCAAGCTGTGGCCGCGCCCTTCGCATTCGAACACCGAGCAGAGTTTCTCCCGGAGAGCTCCGACGAACTGCTGCGCAGCATTCCGGCCGCGCCTGGCGTCTTTGCCTTGCGCGGCGCCGATCCTGCGGCCGAGCCCTACCTCACGCGCGCTGCAGACCTTCGCCGCCGATTGCGTCGGCTGCTAGCTCCCCCTGAAGCACTCGATGAAAACGGCCAGCCCGTGCCATCGAAGCGCCTGAATCTGCGCGCGCGAATTCGTTGGATCGAGTGGACGCGCACTGGCTCCGACTTCGAATCGACGCAGCTGCTGTATCGCGCTGCACGCTCTGCCTTCGGTCCTGAGGAGGCGAGGAAGCGGCTGCGCTTGCATGCGCCGTATGTTCTGCGCATCACCATGTCGCAACCGCATCCGCGGGTTTATTCCACCAACCGCCTCAGCAAGAAGTCCCTCGGCGAATCTTTCGGTCCCTTCCCGTCGCGTGCTGCTGCCGAACGCTATTGCGATGCCGTGCTCGACCTCTTCCTGCTGCGCCGCTGCTACGAAGATCTTGAGCCCTACCCCGAGCACCCCGGATGCGTGTACGGCGAAATGAACAAGTGCATGCAGCCCTGCAAGGAGGGCAATCCGCAGGCCTGCACGCCCGAGCAGTACGCGCACGAGGCCGAACGGGTCTTCGCATTCTTCACTACGCGCGGGCAATCGTTGCTCGACGAGATTGCCGCGCGGCGCGATGCGGCGAGCGAGGCAATGGACTTCGAAGGTGCAGCCACGCTGCACAAGCAGTGGGAGAAGGTTCGCGCCGCGTCGCTGCTCGCCGACGAACTGGTTCGGCCTGTCGACCAGCTGCGCGTCCTCATTCTCCAACCCGCAGCGCCGCTCGAGGACGAAGCCAGCCCTGAGGCTGCCGTCTTTCTCTTCGAGCGCGGCCAGCTTTGCGGTCCCGAACGCCTCTCCACGCTCGGTGTCCGCGCCGTCCGCGAGCAGACGGCCGTGGGCAGCAGCTTGTTTGCACAGCCGCTGATGCTCGCGCCGGTCCCGCTTGAGCCTGAGCCGGAGGCAGCGGTTACGTCACTCACGCCGGAAGATCGTGCACGCGCTGCCATCGACGTGCTTGCTATGCGCACCGAACCCGCTCCGGACATGGCTGAGTTCTGCGACCATCTTTCACTACTGCGCCGCTGGTATTACCGGCCGGAAAAGCAGCGCGCGGGCGAAGTCTTTCTCCCGAATCCAGATGTCTCTTGGCCGATCCGCCGCATCCTCAATGGAGCTGCCCGCGTCGCGCTCGGGCCACCCGCGCCCGTTGCACCCGCCGACCGTGAGGCAGCAAAGGCCCTGAAGACGAAGATCATCCATGCCGGCCGCGAGGGCGTCGAGCGCGAGGTACCGGTGCTGCCCAAGCGAGGTCGCACGCGCAAAGCCGTCACGCCAGACGACATCCTCTAGTTCTCTTCCAGAAACCTGCCAATCAGTTGCTCTGCTAAAGTCAGCCGCTCAAAGTTCGTATCCAGCTCCACGTAAGCGCTCCCAAACTCCTCGCGAAAACGTTCAAAATCTTCAAACGAGTCCCACCGGTCGAGGGTCACAAAGCGCAGTGGATCAGCGGCATCGCGCAGCAACGTTGTGCCGCGAAACCCTTGCGCCCGCCGGAATAGCTCGGCCCATACACCAGCCGGCCCATAGGCCGCGACGAACGCGTCCACATTCCGCTGCTCCACCCTGAACTGCCAGGCAATCGTATACACCGCCTCAGCATACGACAGGCGTGCTCACGCTGCTAAACTGAACTCCTGATGATTGAACTGGCATTTTCCATCCTGGCCGCTGACTTTGCGCATCTGGCCGACGAGATCGGCCGCGCCACCGCCGGCGGCGGCACCATCGTCCACGTCGACGTCATGGACGGCCATTTTGTCCCCAACATTACGTTTGGGCCGCCGGTCGTCAAGGCGATCCGGCCGGTCACCAGCCTGCCGCTCGACTGCCACCTGATGATCGAGAACCCCGACGAATTTATCCCAGCCTTTGCCGAAGCCGGCGCCGACATGGTCTCGGTCCAGGTGGAGGCTTGCCGCCATCTGAACCGCACGCTGCAGCTGATTCTGGACCACGGCATGCTTCCGGGCGTGGTGATCAACCCTGCCACGCCGGTCGAAATGCTCTCGGAAGTCCTTTCGATGGTGCATCATGTGCTCGTGATGAGCGTGAATCCCGGCTTCGGCGGCCAAAAATTTCTCCCGCGTTCTGTGGAGCGGATTGCGCACCTGCGCCGCCTTCGCCACGAGCTGGGCCTGAATTATCGCATTGAAGTCGACGGTGGCATCGCTCACGATACGGTGGCGAGTGTCGTCGAAGCAGGAGCGGACATGCTCGTCGCCGGGTCCGCCATCTTTCAACCAGGCAAGACCGAGGAGAACGCACGCGACTTCCTGCGCATAGCCCGCGCGGCCAGCTAAAGGTACAAAATCCAGAACGACGCCGGAATGAAGAAACCGACCCCACGGATGCGGTCCTGGCACTTCGCCAGATAGAATAGAGACTGCTCTTGACGCCGCCGCAGGGAAGATGGAGTTGGTGGTATCCACCGCACAATCGATCGAATTCGCGGCCACGCCGCAGAGCAGATGGAGTTTTGATGGGCATGAAGATTCGTAGTTTTTCCCCCAGCAACCAGATGGGCCTGCTCGCCGGCCTCGCGGTTGCCGCGCTATTGGCTGGAACCCCCGCGCTGAAGGCGCAGGATGCGACCACGGCATCGCCCGTTGACCAAAACGCCCAGACCACGCCGACAACCACTGCCCCACCCGCGCAGGCTGAGGTCACGCTGAGCAACACGCCCGTCAAGAAAAAGAAGCCCAAGATCGCCAAGGCGGATCGCGTCGTTGCGACCAAGGACACCAAGGCTGAGCTCAAGAAGGAAGCCAAGTTCAACCCGCTGATCGGCAAGGATCAGCAGTTGCCCGATAAGCAGCTGTATGACAAGGCCGTGGCGCAGATTGCCAGTGGCCACTACGACATTGGCCGGCTCGACCTCCAGACCCTGCTCGACACCTATCCGGACTCGCAGTACATGATGCGCGCCAAGCTCGCGGTTGCGGACGCCTGGTACAAGGAAGGCGGCAGCGCCGCGTTGAGTGAAGCTGAGCAGGAATATCGCGACTTCATCACCTTCTTCCCCAACGTGCCGGAGGCCGCGGAGGCGCAGCTGCGCATTGGCGACATTTACTTCAAGCAGATGGACGTTCCGGACCGCGACTACTCCAAGGCAACGCATGCTGAAGCGGAATACCGCACCATGCTCAAGCAGTATCCTGACGCGCCGAAGCCGATCCTCGATGACGCTCGCCAAAAGCTTCGTGAGGTCCAGGAGGTTCTGGCTGATCGCGAAGCCGAGCTGGGCGCCTTTTATGCGACTCACGCCAACTGGCCTGCGTCCATCGCGCGCTACCAGACGGTCGTGGATACTTACCCGTTGTATAGCCACATGGACGATGTATTGATCGGCATTGGTGACGCGTACGAGGCGGAAGCTGCCGCCGTCCGCACCCAGGTTGTCTGCACCAAGAATCTCCCGCCCGGAACTCGCTGCCTTCCTGAAGGCGCCAAGGGCCGCCTGGTGGAGGACTACGACAGCAAGGCTGCTGAAGATTACCGCCGCGTGGTGCTGTACCACTCTGCCGCTCCGCACGTGGAGGATGCCAAAGAGCGCCTCACCGGCATGAACCTGCCGATCCCGACTCCCACCAAGGAACAGGAAGCGCTCAGCGAGGAGCTTGAGAGCAGCCGCGCGCAGTACAACCTGCAGAAGCGCATCGAACTGCTCTTCCTTCGCGAGCCGGACACCGTTACAGCAGCAAGGACAGGTCTGCCAACACTTCAGGATCCGACCCCGACTACGGCGCCCGTGGTGGTCAAGCAGCTGATGGCGGAGTACCGCGACGCCTTCGATCCGAATCCTGGTGCCAAGGGGCCTGCGGCGGCCTCCGCAACGCCGGCATCTGGCGGCGACAGCGAAACATCCGCAGCACCTGCGGCGCCGGCCGCGGCTGCACCCCCAACGCTTGAAGACGTTCCCAGCGAGAGCGGCGGGGCAGCAGCAGACAACGCTGACAAGACCGTCACAGTGGTTGAGCCTGGCTCGACCCCGACTCCGACCGGCTCCGGCACCGGCATCGGCGCGGAAGTGATCACTCCCGGCAGCGAAGCTCCTGCAACCGGCACGGGGGCCAGCGACCGGCCCGCCGCCACCGGCGCCCAGGATCCAAACTACGGTCTGCCCATGCCCAAGGCGGCGAACACAGCGTTGCCGCCAGTCGAAAAGGCTGTAGATGCTCCCGACCAGGTGAATGAGGCCGAGGGCCACGCAACCGCTCCTGGCGCGCCACCCCCTGCCGCCAACGCCAATGGCAAGAAGAAGAAGACTAAGGCCCCCAAGGAAGACAAGAACGACGAGAGCTCCAGCAAGAAGAAGCCCAAGAAGGGCCTCGACAAGCTGAACCCGTTCTAGAAACAGAGTGTCGGGGATAGACCGTAGAGTAAAGAGGGAGCGGCGAAAGCTGCTCCCTTTTTCGTTCTCTCTATCCTCTATCCCCTACACTCTATCCCCTGCTGTCCTGCCTTCCTGCTACCCTTAAAGCTTATGAGTCAGGAACTACCCAAGGCATACGATCCCTCGCTGATTGAAGAGAAGTGGTCCAAATTCTGGGTTGACGAGAACATCTTCTCCGTCCCCACCCCCGCCGACGCAAGGACCATCAAGCCCTTCGTCCAACTGCTGCCGCCGCCCAACGTTACTGGCCGCCTGCACATCGGCCACATGCTTGAGCACACCCAGATGGACATCCTCACGCGCTGGCGCCGCATGTCCAGCGACACCGCCGTCTGGGTCCCGGGAACCGATCACGCGGGCATTGCAACGCAGATGATGGTCGAGCGCCAGCTGGCTGCCGAGGGAAGTCCCAACCGAAAGACGCTGGGGCGCGAGGCATTTACCCGTCGCGTCTGGGAATGGAAGCAGCAGTACGGCTCCGCCATCACTGAGCAGATGAAGCGGCTCGGCGCATCCGTAGACTGGTCGCGCGAATACTTCACCATGGACGACCGGCTTTCCGTCGCTGTGAAAGAGGCATTCGTTCGGCTGTGGGAGCAGGGCCTCATCTATCGCGGAGCCTACATCGTCAACTGGGATCCACAGATTCAAACCGCCGTCAGCGATCTCGAGGTCGACTCCGAAGAGCGCGTTGGCAAGCTCTACACCATCCGCTATCCGTTAGCCGATGGGATCGGTTCTATCACCATCGCGACCACTCGCCCCGAGACAATGCTGGGAGACGTTGCCGTCGCCGTGAACCCAACCGACGAGCGTTACACCCATCTCATCGGCAAGCTCCTCAAGCTCCCTCTCGTCGGCAGAGAGATCCCCATCCTCGCCGACGACTGGGCCAATCCCGAGTTCGGCACCGGCGCCGTCAAGGTCACGCCGGCGCATGATCCCAACGACTTCGCCATCGGCCAGCGCCACAACCTGCCAAACATCACCATCTTCGATCCGACCGCGCACGTCGACTTACCCGGTTCACCCTTCCACGGCCTCGATCGCTTCGAAGCCCGCGAGCGCATCGTCGCCGAGCTCGAATCCATCGGCGCTCTCGTCGAGATCAAAGACCATCCCATGACGGTTCCCATCTCGCAGCGCACCGGCGTCATCATCGAGCCGCGCCTCTCCATGCAGTGGTTCATCAAGATCCAGCCGCTCGCCGACAAAGCCATCGAAGCAGTCGAGAAGGGTCACATCACCTTCACGCCCGACAACAATCGCAAGACGTACATGGAGTGGATGACCAACATCCACGACTGGTGTATCTCCCGCCAGCTCTGGTGGGGTCACCGCATTCCCGCGTGGCACTGCAATGCGTGCGGATGCATCACCGTCTCCCGCGATATCGCAACGGCCTGCAGCGGCTGCGGCATCACGGATATCCATCAGGAGACCGACGTCCTCGACACCTGGTTCTCCTCCGGCCTGCTCCCCTTCACCGTCTTCGGCTGGGATGGCAGCAACGAGATCACGCCCGACCTCGCCGCCTTCTACCCCACCCAGCAGCTCGTCACCGGCTTCGACATTCTGTTCTTCTGGGTAGCCCGCATGATCATGCTCAGCTGCCACTTCATGTTGGACGTCCCCATGCCCGACGGTGCTGGCGGCGTAAAGGCCCGCACCCTCGCCGACGCCGTCCCCTTCCGCAACGTCTACATCCACGCGCTGGTCCGCGACGCCGACCGCCAGAAGATTTCGAAGACCAAGGGCAATGTCATCGACCCAATCGAGATCGTAACGAAATACGGCACCGACGCCGTCCGTTTCACGCTCGCCTCGCAAGCCTCGCCCGGCACCGACATCGCTTTCAACGAAGCGCGCACCGAAGGCTACCGGGCCTTCGCCAACAAGATCTGGAACGCCGCACGCTTCCTGCAGATGAACATCGACCGCGGCCAGGAAGCCGGCTACACCGTCTCGCTCACCAGCCACGACTCCGTTTCCATCAACCTACCCGAGAGCACACCTCTCGAAACCCGCTGGATCTTCTCCCGCCTCAGCACCGTCTCCGACAACGTAGCGCACTCGCTCGCGGATTACCGCTTCGACGAAGCCGCCAACGCCGTCTACCAGTTCTTCTGGGGCGAGTTCTGCGACTGGTACCTCGAACTGGTCAAGCTGCGCATGGACTTCTTCCCCGACGAGAGCGGCGTCTACAAGCCACACAGCGATGTAGCAGCCATTACGCTCAACTCACTGATCAGCGTGTTCGAAGCCGCGCTACGGCTGCTCTCGCCCTTCATGCCCTTCCTCACCGAAGAGCTCTGGCATGCGCTTTACGCCAGCGTCGGCAGTCCGTCACCCGCGAAATCCATCGCCCTCACCCGCTATCCGCAGCGCGAAGACTTCGCCGCCGATGAGACTTCGGTCCTCGCCATGACGACCGTGCAGGATCTCATCGTCACCATCCGCGGACTGCGCAAAGAGCTTGCCGTACCCGAAAAGGAAGCTACGCCGATCCAGCTCCACGCCAGCGCGCACATCTCTGCGCTCGTGCAAGCGAACGCCGACATGCTCTCGCGTCTGGCGCGCGTAAGCTCGGTCGAGCTCGCCGTGGCAACCCTGACCGGCAACAACGCCCGCTCCACCTCCACCTTCGATGTAGCAGTCCTCTACGAGCGCCAGATCGACGTCGCTGCGGAGCGTGAGCGCCTCACGAAGGACCTCGCCAAATACGACAAGGGCCTTGAGGCCGCCGACAAGCAACTTGGCAACGAAGGCTTCATCGCCCGCGCTCCCGCACACATCGTCGAAGGCCTGCGCAAGCAGCACGCCGAAACTCTCGCCCTGAAACAAAAGGCCGAAACCGCTCTCGCCGCCCTCCCGGCCGAGTAGCTTCCTTATGCTTCGGCTGCACGTCCAATAATCCGTAGAACGCGTTTCACGAAGCGTCGCTCAAACCCGAAAACCCGTAACAAACCTGGAGTACTCCGATGCCTTTCCCAATCAAGACCTGCATCATCTGCCAAGAAGAGTTTGAGTTGAAGCCGGACAAGCCTGGCTACGCCAATCGCTGCCCAACCTGCTCCACGCCTGAAGCCGCCGAACTGATCGCGCAGCACCCCGCCGCCACGACGGACCGCGAGGCCAACGCCGCCCGCCGCGACGCCATGCGCAATCTCTTGTACCGAAAAGATAGTTAGCAAGATTACGGGCAATCCAGCTAGCGCATCCGTCTATCTTCTTTTAGGCAAAGAAGATATTCCAGATGCAGGCACCCGGTCTCGCGCCATCGGCATCCATACTCATGTGCCGACAAAGAAGACGAAGACAAAAACGCAGGCCATCGCCTTCGAGGATCGATCACGCGTTCTCGAGCAGCAGCGCCGTCAGAAGATGGCGCGCAGCGTTCACGCCTATGTCCGCGGCAATACGATTCAGTTTTACGAGTGGCTTTCACACGCCCGCAAAGGCTCCATCCCGCAAGGGCCGCTCGTCTGGATCTGCGGGGATTGTCACGTCGGCAATCTCGGCCCGGTAGCCGGCGCCGACGGCCGCGTCGAGATCGAGATTCGCGACCTCGATCAGACGGTCATCGGCAATCCCGCTCACGACCTCATTCGGCTCGCTCTCTCGCTCGCAATGGCGGCGCGCGGCAGCGATCTTCCCGGTGTCACAACGGCGCAGATGGTCGAACACATCATGCACGGCTATCAATCTGCGCTCCTCCATCCCGTCGCCACCACCGCCGACGGCGCCAAAGGCGGCGACCTCGCGCCGATTCACGATGTCCTCCAAAACGCCATCCGCCGCCGCTGGAAGCATCTCGCCGAAGAGCGTATCGACGACGTCAAGCCCACCATCCCTCTGGGCGAGCGCTTCTGGAAACTCTCCGACCAGGAACGCCAAGCCATCGAAGACCTCTTCGCAGAAGACGCGACCCGCAAACTCATGACCCAGCTCAAAGGCCGCGACGATGACGCCAGGGTGAAGGTAGTTGACGCCGCTTATTGGATGAAGGGATGCAGTTCGCTGGGCAAATTACGCATCGCCGTCCTCGTCTCCGTCGGCAAAGGTACCGACAGAACCTACTGCCTGGTCGACATCAAGGAAGCCGTCAAACCCGCGGCCCCAGCGGCCAAACGCATCGCCGGCGCGCCCCACATGCCCGCCGATTTCGCCGAACGCGTCGTGGCCGGAGCCTGCGCGCTCTCTCCGTACCTCGGCAATCGCATGATGGCCGCCACGCTTCTGCGTCGCCCCGTCGTAGTTCGCGAGCTAATGCCGCAAGACCTCAAGCTCGAGATCGATTCCCTCACCTGTGACCAAGCGATTGGCGCAGCCCGCTTTCTCGCCGCTGTCGTCGGCAAAGCTCATGGCCGCCAGATGAACGCGGCCACCCGCAAACGCTGGGCTTCGGAACTCAATCGAAATCGCAGCAAATCCCTCGACGCACCCAATTGGCTCTGGAGCAGTCTTCTCCAATTAGTTTCCGAACACGAAGCCGCCTATCTTGAGCATTGCCGCCGGTACGCTCAAGCCTCCTGATGGACCTTAGCCGTTACTTCTTCGCGGCGTCACTCGGCAGCTCTCGTTGCTCCACTGCGATCGTCACATTCTCATGCTTGATGTCCAGCCGCAGCAGGTTGAAGACACTCATATACACGTTTGCGATCCACACAACGGCGAACCAGGCAATCACGTAGCCGCGCCATCCCTCATACAGAAGTTGGTATCGGAACAGCAGCAACGCCAGCGCCGCAACGTAGTGCGAGAAGCAATACTCGCAGGTAAACAAGTAGAAGAATTTTCTCTGCGGCAGCGCCTTGCAATCCTGGCTCATGCGTTTGCAGAACTCACGCGGCTCGCGAAAGACCTCTTCGTGCGTGACCGTCCACGCAGCACAAGCCACAGGAAGCGCAATGATCAGCAACAATACAAATTGATGCGCCAACGGCACGGACAACTCAACGGGCATGAACGTACCCCGCGCCACTGTGATCAGTGTCCTTCAATCGGCAAGCCATGAGAGTTAAGATGCAGATATGAGTTCTCGCGAAGAGTTGAATCCAGTCGCACTTCGTGCCGCGCTGGTTGGCACCCGTTTTCCCGCACGCCTGCACCACTTTCCCACGGCTGACTCCACCAACACGATGCTGCTCGAAGCAGCCGCTAACGGCGCTCCTGAGGGTACGGTGTATCTCGCCGACGCACAGACGCAGGGACGCGGACGCGGTGGCCACACATGGCACTCCTCACCGGGAGACGGCCTTTACCTCAGCGTGCTTGCCATGCCGCGACTACCCCTGCGCGAAGCCCTGTGGATCTCGCTGGCCACAGGCCTCGCCGTGCGGTCCGCCATCAAGACGGTAGCCGGTCTGGGCGTCGACATCCGCTGGCCCAACGACCTGCTTCTTCCGCAACCCTCTGGCTCCGGCAAAAAAGTCGGCGGCATCCTCGTCGAAGCCGCCGTTCACCCCGGCAAAGACGCGCTGCTCCGCTACGCCGTCATCGGCATCGGCGTCAACATCAACCATGAGAACTTTCCTCCGGAGCTCTCGCCCATCGCCACCTCGTTGCGAATTGCGACGGGTGAGCCGCAGAGCCGTAATGCGCTGATGATCGCGATCCTTCGCGCGCTTGATCTCGAACTCACCCAGCTCGAAGCTCACCAGCCCGATCTGCTCGACCGCTTTACCGCCGCCTCCAGTTGGGTGCGTGGCAAACGGGTCCATGTTCCGGAGCAAGGCGGCTACGCCGGCACCACAGCCGGGCTCGACCGCAACGGTTACCTGCTTGTCGACGCCGATGACCACACCCAGCGCACCGTTCTTTCCGGCGGTGTCCGCGAGGAGGCATAGGCTTTCACCCATGCCCGTCCTTACTCTCGCCGTCCGCGCAGGGCTGGTAAGATAGCTTACTGAGGCGGGAAAGCTCTGCATGCTACTGGCACTCGATGTCGGAAACTCCAACACGGTCTTTTGTCTCTTCGCGCCCGCGACTGGCGCAGAACCCGCACACATGGTGGCCGACTGGCGCGTTACGACGCCCCACAAGCAGACGGCCGACGAGCTTGGCGTTCTCTTCCAGGCCCTCTTCAGCATGCGTGGGCTGACGCCGGAAATCGTCACCGGCATCGCCGTATCCTCCGTCGTCCCGCCACTGGACGCTGCCATCCGCAGTCTGTGCGAGACCTTCTTCCATATCCGTCCGCTGTTCATCGAACCCGGCGTGAAGACAGGCCTTCCCGTGCTCACCGATAATCCCAGCGAGGCGGGCGCCGACCGCATCGTCAATTGTGTCGCGGCATTTGATCAGCTCGGCGGCCCCACGATCGTCGTCGACATGGGCACGGCCACAACGTTCGATGTCGTGTCTGCGAAAGGCGAATTCATTGGCGGCGCGATCGCTCCCGGCATCGGCATCTCCGCGGACGCACTCTTCGCCCGTGCGGCCCGCCTCACCCGCGTCGAGATCAAGAAACCGGCCAAGATCATCGGCACATCAACTACCGACAACATCCAGATCGGCCTCTACTACGGGGCAATCGGTCAGATCGATGGCATCCTTGAACGAATGATCGCGGAGCTCGGTCCCGAGACCAAAACCATCGCCACCGGCGGCCTCGCAAAGCTGATCGCCGCCGACTCAAAGTTCATTCAGAACGTCGATGACAATCTCACCCTCAACGGCCTCCGCCTCATCTGGGAGCGCAATCAAGACCGCCATCGGCGCCGCTAGCCTGATGCTGAACTACTTCGAATACTTCTCCGAGATCGAAGAGCGATTCAGCAGTCGCCGCGGCTCCATCCTTCTACTCAACACGCTTGATTGGGCACTGATAGAAACCTGGCGCGAGGCCGGCATTCCGCTGGAAGCCGTCCTACGTGGTATCGATGCGGCATTCGATAAATATGACGCCCGCGCCCAAAAAGCTCGAGGCCGTCTGCGCAAAGTCAACGGCCTCGCCTGGTGCGCGCAAGCGGTGATGCAGTCCGCCGAGGAGCTCGTCGAAGCCTCTACCGGGCTCGCACCTGCCGCTGCACGTGAGCCGCGCGAGTCCGGCTTCGAGTCCGAGCGCGTCGCGTCGTTCCTCGACCAGAACGCCCAGGCTTTGGAAACCTCTCTTTTGCCCGACGAATCCTCCGACGCAGTGCGCGCGACAATCGCCGCTCGGCTGCATGAACTTGCCGCTTCCATGCGTGGGCCTGTGCCTCCCGCACTCGACGATCTCGATCGCACCCTCACGGTGCTCGAAGAAAAACTCTTCACCTCGCTCCAATCGTCCGCCAGCGAAGCAGAACTCGTAGACTTGAAGACTCAGGCCGATCGCGAGCTAGCTCCTTATCGCGCAAAGATGTCCACCGTGCAGCTTCGCCAGGTGCAGCAGCAGTTTCTGCACAAGCGTCTTCTCGAACTCCGCGCACTTCCGCGCCTCAGCCTGTTTTATATGAGCCACGCATGAGCGAAACCCTGCACATCGACCGAGCGCTTTACAGCGGCAATGGCCTCGCTCACAGCGAGCGCGGCGGCGCCGTGCTGGTTCCCTTCACGCTTCCAGGCGAGACGGTCGAAGTGTCGAACCCCAACGCCAGCAACGAAGCTCAGTTACTCTGTGTCCTCACACCCTCAGCGGACCGCGTCGTGCCACCGTGCCCGCACTTCGGCGCCTGCGGTGGCTGTCACTACCAGATGGCGAACTATCCGGAACAGCTCCGCCTGAAGCAATCGATCTTCGCCGGACTTCTAAACGGCGCCGGCATGGATGCCGCGCCCGAACCTCTGATGCACTCTGCCGAACCCTGGGGTTACCGTAACCGTATTCGCCTGCGCGTGGCGCGTACGCTCGGCGGCGGCGACGATACAGACACCGAGGGATCGCTCCGGCTGGGATATAACCGCCACGCAACCACGGAGTTTCTTCCCATCACCACGTGCCTCATCGCAGCGCCCGTTCTCTGGTCGACGGCCAAGTCACTTCTAGCAGCGGCTGCGGAAGATCGCGACGTTGCCTACTGGCTGAACGCCACGGCCGAAGTCGAGCTCTTCTGCGACCACACCATGAAGCGCATCCAGGTCACCTTCTTCTGCGCTCCACGCACCAAGTCCATCTTTGGCAGCCTGGACCGCGCCGCGATCGCGCTACAGGCTTATGCTCCGCAGGGCGTGTTGATTACGGCCACGGCTGCTGCCGCATTCGATCCCCGCACCGGCCCCACTGGCCGCATGATCGCCGAAGCTGGTGCCCCAGGGCTTAACTATCGCGTGCTCGATGAAACCTACTGGATCACCCGCGGCGGCTTTTTCCAAGTCAACCGATTCCTGCTCGAAACCCTGGTTGAGCTCGTCTGCAATGACGACGACCAGCCGCGCGCCGGCACGATTGCCTGGGATCTCTTCGCCGGCGTCGGCCTCTTCTCTCGCGTATTAGCGCGCAGCTTTGACGAGATCACCGCAGTCGAGGCCAACCCCACGGCCGTCGCCGACCTTCGCTCTGCCCTCACCAAGCGCGGTTCCGCCAGCACCGTTCACGAGTCCACCACACTCGACTTTTTGCACCGCGCCGTCCTCGATCGCGACCGCCCAGACCTCATCGTCCTCGACCCGCCGCGTGCCGGCGTAGGCCTCGAAGCCTGCGAACTGCTCGCGCGCATCGCGGCGCCCACACTCATCTATGTGTCCTGCGATCCCACCACCCTGGCTCGTGATCTTGCCACCCTACAGCCTTTCTACAGCATCCGCGCCTTGCATCTCGTGGACCTCTTTCCCCAGACCTTCCACTTGGAAACAGTCGCCATCCTCGAGCGCAAATCAGCCGCTAACTAGCTCCCTCACCGCAACCGTGAAACACTAAGACTGTCTCCCGTACTGCGCAAGGTAGCGCTTCTCATGCCGGCTGTCGGTGCTGCCACATCCTGGTTGTACGATTCCCCTGTCGTCGAGCCGCTCAGGCTTCGCCGGGTCCCGCTACTCACTGCGTGCGCCTGTTTCGCTTTCGGCGACTTCCTAGCTCTCCGCTGGCAGCCGACCCTACTGCTCGCCGCCGCCACGCTCCTCCTCTTCCTTCTCTCCCTCATCAGTCTGCGCAAAGCGCTTCGCGTTGCAATCGTTCCCGTCTACGCGCTCTGGATCGCGATCGGCTGCTGGTGCGCGCAGATCGAGCCTGCTATCCCGCAACAAGCCGCGCTCCATCATCTCGCCGACGGACTTACCCGCGACGTCCAGGGCACCGTCATCCGCGTACGCACGCTTCCTCCGCCGCCACGCAACGCACCCCACCCCGCCTTCGAGCCCGGCGCCTGGGATGCCGACCCTGACCCCGATACGCAGTCAGTCGACATCGACGTCCAGTCCGCCGAATACCTCACGCCCGACCTCTCCGTCATGCAGCCCACCTCCGGCGGCATCCGCTTCACAGTCAATGGCCCGCAGCTAACCCTGCATTGCGGCGACCTCATCGACGTTCCGCTTCGCCTCCGCACCCCCGACGTCTACCGCGACCCCGGCGCGTGGTCCTACGCCGACTATCTGCTCGAAGAAGGCATCGGCGCGACCGGGAGCAGCAAATCCTCGCGAGTACAAATCCTTCGCGCTGCGCACCCGACGCTCCGCTGCCGTGTCTTCGCCGCCCAGGCCTGGGCCTCCAACCGTCTCCAATCCTTCACCAACTCAAGTGCAATCCGCCATCTTCCTAACATCCTCCGCCTAACTCCCGAAGACGCCTCCATGCTCGACGCCATGCTCTTCGGCGATCGCACGCACCTCACCCGTGCCCTGCGCGAGGCCTTCGAGCGCACCGGAACGTTCCACCTCTTCGTGGTCTCCGGCCTGCACGTAGCATTGCTCGCCGCCGGCCTCTTCTGGTTCCTGCGACGCGCCCGTCTCCCCCAAGGCCTCGCAGTTCTCCTCACCATCCTCGTCGCCTTCGGGTACGCCGAGCTTACTGGCTTCGCCATCCCGGCCCAACGCGCGCTCATCATGACCGCGATCTACCTCGTCGCCCGCTGGCTCGATCGCGAGATCACCGCGCTCAACGCTCTCGGCGCGGCCGCGCTCGCCGTTCTCGTCCTCGACCCACGCTCACTCTTCGAAGCCAGCTTTCAAATGACGTTCATCGTCATCCTCGCGATTGCCGGCCTGGCCATCCCGCTCAGCGAGCGCCTCATTCTTCCGCGCCTGCGCGCACTTCGTCACCTCGACATCGTTCGCGCCGACGCCGCGGTCCCCCCACGTATCGCACAGTTCCGCGTCCACACCCGCATGCTCACCGATCTCTCAGCCGACCTCCTCGGCCCCCGTCTGGCGAACCTTCCCGCCTGGCTCTTCCGCGCGTTCTTCTGGGCCTGCGAAGCCATCCTCATCTCGCTCACCGCCGAGCTCTGCATGGTCCTTCCCATGGCGATCTACTTCCATCGAGCCACGCTGCTCGCCCTTCCCCTCAACTTCATCGACATCCCTCTGCTCTCGGTATTACTCTGCGTTGCGATCATCACGTTCCTCGCCTCGCTGCTCAGCGCCTGGCTTGCCCTCATTCCCGCCGCGCTCACAGCGCTACTACTCCACCTCATGCGGTTCACCGTGGACCGCGTGCAGAACCTCACGATCGCCAATCTCCGCACGCCCGAGCCTGCACCCATCGCCCTCGCCTTAGCCTGCGCCTGCATTCTCTACTGCTGCTGGGCCCTCCGCGCGCACCGCCGCACGATCTTCGCCACCGGCGTCCTGGCAGCCCTGCTGATCCCCCTCGCCGTTCTCTATCCGACCCCACCCCGGCTGCATCCCGGCGCCCTCGAAGTCACTGCCATCGACGTAGGCCAGGGCGACTCCATCTTCGTCGTCAGCCCGAACGGCGAAACCATGCTCGTCGATGCAGGAGGTCCCACCGGCCGCGGCGAAAACGCAGCAGCGAGCGTTTGGGATGTGGGCGAGGAGGTCGTCGCGCCCTACCTCTGGTCGCGCCGCATCCGTCGCCTCAACGTCGTCCTGCTTACCCACGCGCACTCCGACCACATGGGCGGCATGCCCGCCGTTCTACGCGACTTCCATCCCCGCGAACTCTGGATCAGCATCGACCCCGGCGACTCTCCACTCTTCTACGCTCTGCTGGCGCAGGCCCGTGCCCAGCACATGATCATCCGCCATCTGCACGCCGGCCAGGCCTTCCCCTGGTCCGATCTAGAGGCCACCGTCCTGGCGCCAGAAGCTCCCTACGCAAACGGCGGCACGCCCATCAACAACGACTCGCTGGTCGTCCAGCTCGACTACGCTCGTGCCAGTGTCCTGCTCGAAGGCGACGCCGAAGCGCCCAGCGAAGAGGCCATGCTGGCCAACCACCGCGTCCAGCCCGCCACGCTTCTGAAGGTGGGCCACCACGGCAGCCATACCTCCACCACACCGGACTTCCTCGCCGCAGTCTCGCCCCTCGACGCCGTCATCAGCGACGGCCAGCACAACACCTTTGGTCATCCCAGCCCCATCGTCATCGACCGCCTGGCCGCGGCCCATATCCACACCTATCGCACCGACCGCCTCGGAGCCACAACCTTTCTGCTCACTCCCGGCGGAGGAATCTCCGAAGCATCTGCCGCGTCTAATTGGTAGACAGTCCTCAGGACTTAGCCGTAGGTTGGAAGTTGTCAGCCTCCATTGCTTCCAGCGTTTCGTCCTCCGCACCTGCCGAACCCAAAGGAGCCGCGCTTGCAAAACTCCGACACGACCCCCACCACCCCCGCCGTCACTCCCACCGCAGTTTCCGCGGATGCCCAGGAAGAGGCACGCCTCATCCGCCGCCTTCAGCTCATGATGACCCTTGTGTTGCAGACCGTCGCGCAAGACCATTCCCTCACCATCGACGACGCCTCGCAGATGATCGCCGACGCGCGTTCCGCCGCGCTTGCCATGTTTCCCGACAAGGAGCTGGCCTACGACCTCATCTGGCGTCCCCGCTTTCAGCGCCTGATGCGCGAACGCTTCCGCATCATGTAGGCGAACCGGCAATGATCCGGGTGCCCCATTCATGACGTGGTCTTATCACGGCATGAGTGGGTTTACGAAGCCGCGCGCGCCGACCGCCCCGAGATTTCAGCAGCCCGTTTCTCCGCGAACGCCGCCGCTCCCAGCAGCGCGCACGAGTCATCGAGGATTATCCGCACCGGCATTGCCTCCAGCAGTGGCGAAAGCCTTCCCTTATCCAGGAACGCCTGCGCGAACTCACCACTCTGCAGTGTCTTGAGAATCTTCGGCGCAATGCCGCCGCCCAAATACACCCCACCGGCCGCCAGCACCTTCAGCCCAACGTTCCCTGCCTCTGCGCCAAACGCCGACACAAACATGCGCAGCGTCTCAAGGCAGATTTCGCTGCTGCCATCCTCGCCGCATTGACCGATCACGGCATTCGGATCTTCCTTCTCCATGCGCTCACGCAGCCACGTCGGCTCTTCCATCTTCTCGTCATCGCGCAAAAACGCGTAGACGTTCTTGATGCCAATCCCCGAAACCACGCGCTCAAAACTCACCCGCCCATTCAGCGTTCTCCGCAGGTACTGCAGCAGCGCGATCTCGCGATCGTTGCGCGCTGCAAAGTCGCAGTGGCCGCCTTCCGACGGAATCGGCCGGTGCCGCCGCGTCTTCTCATCCCAGATCAGCAGCGCCTCGCCCAGTCCCGTTCCAGCCGACACCAGTCCCCTGTGCCCTTCCGCGACCGGATCGCCTTTGAGCAGCGTAAACACTTTGTCCGGCGCCAACTCCGGAATGCCATAACCGTTGGCTTCCAGGTCGTTGATCAAAAAGATGTGTTCGATTCCTATCGACTTCTCAAGCTCGCGCTCATCCAGCGTCCACGGCAGGTTGGTCAGCTTCAGGCGCCCATCGCGCACCGGCCCGGGACACCCAAAGCACGCCGCAATGATCTCTTCCTTCGACCCCTCGGCCTGCGCCAGAAACGCCTTCACCACCTCATCGAGCGAAGCATGCTCACTCGATGGGAACTTGTTCTCCCGAACCAGGCCCAGCCGCCCACCCACAAAGTTATACAGCGCCAGGTGAACCTTCGTTCCGCCAACATCGCCTGCAAGAATCATCTGCAACCGCCTAATCCCTAATCCCTACCGTTAGATTTCCAGCGTACCGACGTGATATCCATCGCCAGTATTTTCCGCCGGCGGCAGTTTCGCCGCGGCAGCCTCATCCAGCAAGAACAAAAGCTTACCATTCGCGGGCCGAATCAGTTGCGACGGCAGCCGATCCGGATCTCGTGGCCCCGTCAATACCTCGGCCAGGACATCAGTCTTGCTAGGTCCTTCCACCTCGAACACCACCTCTGCAGCGTGATTGATCACGGGCCAGGTCAACGAAATCCGCCAAACATCCTTCTGCGGCACATGGTTCGCAATCACCAGCCGCCCGAGCTCGTTCAGCCCCTCGGTGTTCGGAAACAGCGAGGCTGTATGCCCATCCGGCCCCATCCCGAGCGTCACCGAATCGAAAGCCGGCGTCTCCGCTCCCTCAAGCTTCAGCACGTTGCGCAGCGTGCTCTCATAGCGGCTCGCCGCAACCTCAGGATCCAGCTCACCTTCCATGCGAAACACATTCTCCGCCGGGATCGGCACCTTGCTCAGCAGGAGATCCCGCGCCACGCCATAATTCGACTCCGGGTTATCCGGCCCAACGCACCGCTCATCCACCCAGAACAGCTGCAGCTTGTCCCACGGTATCGTCTTCGCAAAGGGGCCGACCGGATCAGCCAGCAGCTTGAACGTAGCCTGCGGTGTGCTTCCGCCCGAGATCGCCAGCCGCGCCACGCCACGCTTGGCTACTGCCGCGTCTACCGTCTCCGCAAACTTCTTCGCTGAAGCCAGCGCCATCTCCGCCGCCGTCGGCCAAACCTGGTACGTAACCTTAATCAAACGTGCCATCTACCCACTCCACCCAGAAAAATTTCACACCCAACAAAAGAGCGGCCCCGACGGCAAATTCCCCGCCGCAACCGCTCTCTCTATCCTCTAACTCTACCCTCTACACCCTGTCTTACAGCTTGTACCACTTCCGTCGATCCCGCTTCAGCAGTGCATCCGCAGCCGGAGGTCCCCAGCTGCCCGCCTCGTAGTTCGGAAAGTCATTAGGCGGACGTTTTGCCCACGCCTCGAGAATCGGCGTCATCAGGGCCCACGTTGCCTCCACGCCCGAGCGATGCGCAAACAGCGTTCCATCGCCAAGCATCGCATCCAGCAGCAACCGCTCGTAGCCATTCGCCGAACTCTTGCCAAAACTCTCGGCGTAGCTGAAGTGCATCTCCACGGGCATCACATTCGTTGTCGGCCCAGGAACCTTCGCGCCGAACATCAGCGAGATCCCCTCGTCCGGCTGAATGCGCATCTTCAACACGTTCGGCTGCACCTGGCTTTTCGCGTCATCGGACTTGAACATATGCAGCGGTGGCTGCTTGAACACCACCGTGACTTCGGTCACGCGCTTTGCCAGCCGCTTGCCCGCGCGCAGATAGATCGGCACGCCAGCCCAGCGCCAGTTCTCAATCTGCAGCTTCATCGCCACAAACGTCTCCGTATTCGAGTCCGGATCAACGCGGTCTTCTTCGCGATACCCAATGACCCTCTCGCCGTCCACGCGGCCCGGCCCATATTGTCCGCGCACCGTGTCTTCCACCTGGATCGGATCGATCGCGTTCCACACCTTCAACTTCTCGGTTCGCACGGAAGCTGATTCAAAGCTGTCGGGTGGCTCCATCGCAACGAAGCTCAGCACTTCCATCACGTGATTCTGCAGCACATCGCGCAGAGCGCCAGCGCTCTCATAGAACGGCCCGCGTCCCTCGATGCCAATCGACTCAGCCGCGGTGATCTCCACGTGATCAATAAAATTACGGTTCCAGATCGGCTCAAAAATCCCGTTGCCGAACCGGAATACAAGGATGTTCTGCACCGTCTCCTTGCCCAGGTAATGATCGATGCGGAAAATCTGATCCTCGCTCAGCACCCGGTTGATCTCGTCGTTCAACTTGCGAGCCGATTCCAGATCCGTTCCAAACGGCTTCTCGATGATGACGTGCATCCACTGCCCGGGCGCCTTCGAGGTGGTCATCTCATGCTTGCCCAACCGGTCGGTAATGTCGGCAAAATACTCCGGCGCAACCGCCAGGTAGAACAGCCGATTTCCCTTAGTCCCTACCTTCTCGTCGATATCCGCCAAAAACGCCTTTAGCTTTTCAAAGCCCTCATCATCATCGAAGTTGGTCGTGAAGTAATTCACCCGCTCCATGAATTGCTTGAGCTTCGGGTCATCCGCCTCCACGCCACCGCCCTTCAAAATTCCGTCTTCCATGTCTGCGGCGAAGTGCGCCGAAATATCCCGGCGCGCTACACCCACCACAGCAAAAGACTCCGGCAGCTGACCTTCCTGTTTCAAATGGAACAGAGCCGGCAGCAGCTTGCGCTTGGTCAAATCCCCGGACGCTCCAAAGATCACGACGATGCACGGATCAGGAACTCTCTCCTGTTTCTTTACGCCATGCTCGAAACCTGCCTGCATCCCCGCGTGTCTTACTTCGTTTGGCATCTACTGCTCCTTACCTGTCTCTCACTGCTCGTTGAACCTGCGTCCATCCAACCGGCAAATCAAAAAAACATCCGCCGCTAACTCGCTGACTTGTCGCGACTATGCTTTCTTCACTGCATGCCCGCCAAACTCATGGCGCATGACGGAGAGCATTCTGTCGGTAAAGTTATCGTCCTCGCGCGAACGCACCCGGCGTATCAACGACTCCGTAATCACCGGCGCCGACACATTCAGGTCGATCGCCTCAAACACGGTCCAGCGTCCTTCGCCCGAGTCCGGCACATACGGCTCCAACCCATCCAGCGTCGGATTTTTCTTCAGCGCGTCCGCCGTCAGGTCCAGCAGCCACGACCGCACCACCGAGCCATACCGCCAGATGTTCGCAATCTGCGTCAGGTCCAGCTCCAGCGGTTTCTTCGAGTTCATGATCGAGAAGCCCTCTGCATACGCCTGCATCAACCCGTACTCAATCCCGTTGTGGACCATCTTCACGAAGTGCCCGGCACCGCTCGGCCCAGTGCGTCCCCAACCCGTATCCTTCGTTGGAGCCAGCGCTTCAAAGATTGGCCGCAAGCGCTCAATCACTTCCTCATCGCCGCCCACCATCATCGAGTAGCCTTCGGTGATGCCCCAGATCCCGCCCGACGTTCCAACATCCACAAACTCGAAACCCTGCGGCTTCAACTGCGCATAGCGCCGCTGCGAGTCCTTGTAGTTCGAATTCCCGCCGTCGATAAAAATATCGCCCTTCTGCATCAGCGGCTTCAGCTTGGAGATCGTGTCGTCCACCGGATCGCCCGCCGGAACCATGATCCAAATCGCGCGCGGCGCCTGCAGATTCTTGACCAGGTCTTCGAGCGAGCTCACGCCCACCGAGCCAGCATCATTCAGCTTCTTCACCGCGTCTGCGGAAAAGTCAAAGCCGACAACTTTATGGCCGGCAAGGCGAAGACGCTCCGCCATGTTGCCGCCCATTTTCCCAAGTCCAATTAATCCGAGCTCCATGTTGCAACCGCCCTCACGCGGAAAGTACCACTTAGAGAGTAAACTCAATCGCTGTCAATGCCCAGCGTCACGGCTAACCTTTCGCCGTTAGATCCACCTTTTCAAGCCTTTACCGCCCAGCCTGAATTCCTCGCGCTACGGTCATCCTGCCGATTCCGGAACCTCATTTGCCGCCGGAATAATCGGCCCCCAGCGTGGTCGATTCCCACGCTGCCAGATCGTTCTGCAACGCCTCGATCTTCGCCTTCACCCGCGGAATCGTGCTCGCCCCCAGCAGCAGATGCAGCGGCGGGTGCTCGGCCTCGACCGCCTTTACAATCGCCTCTGCCGCTTTCTGCGGATCGCCCGGCTGTTTCCCGTCCTGTTCGGTGTAATACGCCCGCATCTTGCCTGACGTCTGGTCGTACTCCGGAATTCTGCGCTTCGCCTCGCCGCCCGCCTTGCCCAGAAACTTCGTCCGGAACGGCCCCGGCTCCACGATCGTGACGGTAATTCCCAGCGGCTTTACTTCCTGCGCCAGCGCCTCGCTCAAACCCTCCACGGCAAACTTCGTCGCGTTGTACAGACCAAATCCCGGCGTCGCCACCAGCCCGCCAATGGAAGAAAGATTCACAATGTGCCCCGACCCCTGCTCGCGCATCTGCGGCAGAACCGCCTGCGTTACCCGAATCAGCCCAAACACGTTGGTTTCGAACATGGGCCGAAACTCATCCTCGGCCGACTCCTCTACCGCTCCCACCATCCCATAGCCCGCGTTATTCACCAGCACATCCACGCGCCCAAACCACTTCACCGCAACGCCGACCGCAGCGTCCACCTGCTTCTGGTCCGTCACATCCATCGCCGCCACTAGCGCATGATCCGGATACCGCGTCCCCAAATCCGTCAGTCCCTCGACCTTGCGCGCCGTCGCCACAACTCGCTCGCCCCGCGCCAGCAAATACTCCACCAGCTCGCGACCGAACCCAGTCGACGCCCCCGTCACCAGCCAAACCTTATCCGTCTTCGTCACGGTATCCATACAGATCAGACTCCTTCCGCGCCCTTCACGATGCAAAGCCCGCCGCGCTCTACTTCGCGAAACTTCGCGCCTCTCTTGGCGTCCTTTGCGTCAAAGCCCTTGCCTTCCCCACCACCCTTTACTCCGTCAACTCCGTCACGCCATCATCGCCTGCCACCAACACCACTGACGCCATCCCCAGAAACAGTCCATGCTCGACCACGCCAACAATCCCACGAATCTCAGCCGCTGTCTCCTCCGGCTCCGGAATCGTTCCGCAAGCGCAATCCAGGATGAAATTGTCCTCGTCCGTCATATAAACCGAGCCATCCGGATGATGCCGCAACTTCGGCCGCAGACCCAAGTCATCCAGCTTGCGTTCGACCAGCGGCAGCGCCATCTTCACCACCTCCACCGGCAACGGAAACCGCCCCAGCACCGGCACCACCTTGCTCGAATCCACCACCACCACAAACCTATCCGCAGCGCTGGCGACAATCTTCTCCCGCAACAGCGCACCCCCCCCACCCTTAATCAAGGAAAGTTCCGGCCCAACTTCATCGGCGCCGTCGATATAAAGATCCAGCTGCGGCAGCTCCGCCAGCGTCACCACATCCATCCCCAGCGACAGCCCCAGGTTGTGGCTCGCATCGCTCGATGCCACGCACCGAATCTTCAGCCCCGCCCTCACCCGCGCCCCCAGCGCCTTGATGAACATGGTAGACGTCGACCCAGTCCCCAGTCCGACCCTCATCCCATCCTCAACCAACTCCGCTGCCCGCTTTCCAACCAGCGCCTTCGCCTCATCCTGCGTCATCAGCACCACTCCAATCCCTCGCAGTTCAGGGTCTTAGCCGCGGGCCCTCAATCGGCGAGGAAAGAAGGCCCACGGCTAAAACCCTGTCTGCAAAACCTGAAGGCGACGGCCCAACAAATCCGCCGCCTTCACTACTCACTAGCTTTTCTTCACCAGCTTCTTCGCAGCGTCCACAACATGTCCTACGGAAATCCCCAGCTTTTCCAGAACAATCGGTCCTGGCGCCGAAGCTCCAAAGCGGTCAACGCCGATCGCAACTCCATCGCGGCCAATGTACTTCCACCAGCCCATCGTAGCGCCGGCCTCAACTGAAATCTTCGGCACGCCATGTGGGAAGATCGAAAGCTTGTACTCTTCCGTCTGCTCCTCAAAGATCTTGAAGCTCGGCATCGATACGACCGTCGCGCTGATCCCGGCATCCTTCAGTTTGAGCGCAGCCTTCAGCACCACCTCAACCTCGGAACCAGTAGCCACCAGCACAATGTCCTTGCCATATTGCTCGAGCACATAAGCGCCCTTGCTCGCGCCCTCATAGATCTTGTGCTTCGTCGCGTCGAGCACCGGCAGATCCTGCCGGCTCAACGCCATAAAGCTCGCCGACTTCCGCTCCAGCGCCAACCGCCAGCACGCAGCCGTCTCGTTCGCATCCGCCGGACGAAAATCCGTCAGCTGCGGAATCGCCCGCAACGACATCAGCTGCTCAATCGGCTGGTGCGTCGGCCCATCCGGCCCCAAGCCAATCGAGTCATGCGTAAACACGTACAACGAATGCGTGCTCATCAGCGCGCCCATACGCATTGCCGAACGGCAATAATCGCTGAACGTAAAGAAGGTAGACCCAAACGGAATCAACCCGCCATGCGCTGCGATTCCATTCACCGCGGCCATCATGCCGAACTCGCGCACACCAAAGAAAATATTGCGCCCCACAGGATCCACATGGAAGCTCGGCGAATCCTTAAAGATAGTCTTGGTCGAAGCAGTCAGATCGGCAGCGCCACCAAACAACTCCGGCACCACTTTCGCAATCGCATTCATCACAACCTGCCCAGCGTTGCGAGTAGCCACAGGCTTGTCTGTCGGGAAGCTAGGAATTGCCTTCTCCCAACCCTCCTTCAGCTTCGCGCAGGTAGTGCGCACGTACTGCTCGCCCAGCTCGGGATAGGCCTTCTTGAACGCGTCGAACTTCGCCTGCCACTCGTCCTGCGACTTCTTGCCCTTCTCGACAGCCTGCAGCCAGTTCTTCCCAGCCTCTTCCGGCACGTAGAAGTTCTTATCCTCAGGAAACCCAAGATTCCGCTTAGTCGCCTTGGTATCTTCCGGCCCCATCGCCTCGCCGTGCACCTTGTTCGTGCCGGCCCGCGGACTGCCATAGCCAATCACCGTCCGCACACGGATCAGCGACGGTCTCGCAGTCTCCGCCTTAGCCGCCTTGATCGCCTCTTCCAGCGCTACCAGGTCATTGCCGTCATGCACCATCTGCACGTGCCAGTGATACGCCTCAAAGCGCTTGGTCACGTCTTCGGTGTAGCTCAACGCCGTCGGGCCATCCAGCGAAATCAGGTTGTCGTCGTACAGCACGATCAGTTTGCCCAACGCCAGCGTTCCCGCCAGCGAGCACGACTCGTGCGAGATCCCTTCCATCAAATCGCCATCGCCGCACAGCACGTAGGTGTGATGATCCACCGGCGTGTGATTGTCGTGGTTGTAAATGGCTGCGAGATGCTTCTCCGCAATCGCCAGGCCCACGGCCATCCCAAGCCCCTGCCCCAGCGGCCCGGTCGTCACTTCCACGCCCGGCGTATCCCCGCGCTCCGGGTGTCCCGGCGTCTCCGATCCCCACTCCCGAAACTGCTCCAGCTGCGAGATCGGCAAGCCATATCCCGTCAAATGCAGCACGCCATAAAGCAGCGCCGACGCATGGCCGTTCGACAGCACAAACCGGTCCCGATCCGACCACAAGGGATCCTTCGGGTTGTACTTCATGAACTTGTGGTACAGCAGGTAGGCTATCGGCGCGTCACCCAACGGCGCTCCCGGATGCCCATTCTTCGCGGCCTCCACCTGGTCGACGGCCAGAAATCTCAAAGTGTTAATCGACAACTGATCCAACTCATCCTGTTGCCGCTGATCTAACGCCTCTTGCTGCACTTGTTCAATCATTCCTGTCCTCGAAAGAGAAATGCGCGTAGCTCCGCGCTTCACTACCATTTAGATGCCCAATCCCACCGATCAGGCACCGCTACCAGTGTACTCGCGCAAACGTGAATGCCAAGCCAACGCAACCCTCCCGACGGCTAAACTAAAGTCAGCATGCTCACCGTCGCCGCCTTCTACCGCTTCCTCGCGCTCCCCAACCCCGCAGCCCTGCGCGACGAACTCCGTTCCACCTTCATCTCCACCGACCTCCTCGGCACCACCCTCATCGCCCCCGAAGGCATCAACGGCACCATGGCCGGCTCGCCCGAAACCATCGACCGCCTCCTTACCCTCCTCGCCGACCGCACCGGCCTCTCCCGCGCCGAAGTCAAATTCTCCTCGGCCGACGCCCCACCCTTCCGCCGCCTCAAGTTCAAGCTCAAGCGCGAGATCATCACCTTCCGCAACGCCGCCGTCGACCCCGCGCGTCCCGGCCAGTACGTCGACCCCGACCACTGGAACGCCCTCCTCGCCGACCCCGAAGTCCTCCTCCTCGACACCCGCAACACCTACGAGACGGCCATCGGAACCTTCGCCGGCGCCGTCACTCCCCCGCTCGACACCTTCTCCGACTTCTCCGATTACGTTCGCGAACACCTCGACCCCGCCCAGCACCGCAAAGTCGCGATGTTCTGCACCGGCGGCATCCGCTGCGAAAAGGCCTCAGCCTACATGCTCCAGCAGGGTTTCCCCGAGGTCTACCACCTCAAAGGCGGCATCCTCAAATACCTCGAAACAGTCCCCACCGAATCCAGCCAATGGCAAGGTGCCTGCTACATCTTCGACGAACGAATCTCCGTAGACCACGAAGACTTCAATCGCTGATCCCGAAGCCGCAGTCGATCCCCAGACTCCGTCGGCTTGAATCTCCCCCAGCAGGATTCGCATCCTAAGAATCGTAGTCCAGGGGAACCCACCATGAAAATCGGCATCATCGGATCCGGCGTCGTAGCGCAGACCTTAGGCAGCGGCTTCCTCAAGCATGGCCACGAAGTAATCATCGGCTCGCGAACCCCCAATAAGCTGGCCGACTGGAAGTCGCAAAATCCCTCCGGCTCCATCGGCACCTTCGACGCAGCCTCGGCCTCTGCCGACCTAATCGTCCTCGCCGTCAAAGGCCCCGCCGCATCCAACGCCCTGCGTCTCGCCGGCGCCAGCAACCTCGCCGGGAAAACCGTCATCGACGCCAGCAATCCCGTCGAGGACCTGCCCCCCGATCACGGCGTCCTCACCCTCTACACCGCTCCCACCGACTCCCTCATGCAGCAGCTGCAGCACGAGTTCCCCAACGCCAACTTCGTCAAAGCCTTCAACACCGTCGGCGCCGCCTCCATGGTCAACCCCGACTTCAACGGCATCAAGCCCACCATGTTCATCTGCGGAGACAACGACGCCGCCAAGCAATCCGTCACTGCCATCCTCGATACCTTCGGCTGGGAAGCAGCCGACATGGGTGGCGCCATCGCCGCCCGCGCCATTGAACCGCTGTGCATCCTCTGGTGCATCCCCGGCTTCCTCCACAACCAGTGGACCCACGCCTTCAAACTCCTCACCCGCGAGTAAACTCCGCGCAGCGCACCTCTACGCGCACTACCGAATCAAATAGCCATTCACGTACTCCATCAGATGCTCACGGTGATGAGCGCAGTACTCCCGATAATCTGAGCGAATCCCTGCGTCCGCTGCATTAATCGCAATCCAAGCCCCCAACACATTCGCCTGCTCGAGATTCCGTATGTCGCGGATGGAAGCATCCAGGTTCGCCTCGATCAGCGTTCCCGCCTTCAGCTTCGCATCGATATCGGCAAGCATCGCCCGTAGCGCCGCATGCTCCTCCGCGATGGTGTGCTGATAGCCGTTCGGATGAACCACTACGGCATTGGCATCCGACGCCCCGCCAACAATGTACTGATTCAGCGTCCGTGCCCCATGCACCACCCGGTACTGCTGATACACAATCCAGGAAGACCGTCCGTCCTGCGTGGACGCCGCGAGTTCCGGGTTGATCGCCAGCTCACCATTGGGCGTCGTGAACTCCGGCCGCGTAATCGCCGGCTTCACCAGTTGATGTCCTGCGCGTTTTGCCCATGCCCCGATTCCAAGCACCGGCGCCTGAGAGTACGGCTCCGCCACCACCGCTTCCACATACTTCTCGCGCGCATTCGCCTCGTCTCCAGCCTTCGAGAGCGCATCACCCCAATACCGATACGCCGTCTCGCGATCCGGATCAATCGCAATCGCCTTCGCAAACCAGGCGCCCGCATTCGCTGTATCCCCGAGCCGATAGTAGATATCTCCCGCGAATAGAGCCGGAGCATACCACCCTGGATCGGCCGCCGCCGCCTGCAGATAAAGTTTCAGCGCGTCCGTCAGGTCGCCTCGCCCAAACGCAGCTTCAGCCTCGCGGAGCACAGACTGCGCCTCCGGCTTGCCCGGATAGGTATAGCCAACCGAAAGCGGAACGCCGGTAACAATGGCAGCCACAAACGTCTTTGCATTCACGCTGAGCAGCATGCGAACGTAGTCACTGTTATCTCCCAACGACCGCGCACGCTCCAACTCCTTGATCGCCTGCGCATGAACCTTCTTCTGTTCCTCGGCATCGGTGATGGTAGCCGCCTTCATGAGCAGAGACGTACCGTAACGCTCGGCAAATACCGCCACTGTCGGGTCCTGCCGGCACAAATCCTCGTACAGAGGAAGCGCGTCCAGATACTTATGCGCAAGGAACAGCTCGTTCGCCTGCTTATGCTCGGCGTCAAAGTTGGCATCATGTCGCACAGCCACGGCTGGCCGATCTTGAGGATTTGCCTGTGCCTGGAGCACAGAACACGCGATCACCCCGACCATCAGAAAAGAGCGCACCATACTTCGCAGAAACTCCCTCTCCAGAATCGTGCGACTTCGAAACATTATCAGAAGCAACGGTATGTCCCAGGAACGCACACGACCACGCCCCACGCGTTCAACCCGATCATCCGCATCAGCCCCACCCTGGCAACAACTCCTCCATGATGAACGCGACCCAAGCACACCAATCCCACTCTCGCAGTACACGTAGAACCTCGCCGTCCGCGTAGGACTGTCAACCCCTCTGCCGCCCACAATCCCACCCAACCCACTGATTCCAAGCCAGATAAAACTTCTCAAAACTTGGCATAGTACCCCCCGCCAATCACTACAATTGAAGTAGGGATCAATCAGCGCGAGGCAGGAGGGGCTTGGCGCAGAACCCGACGACAGCAAAGGGGTATTTTGACCCCTAAGCCGCTTGGTTAGACTACTTTACAGGGGAAGACGGCCTCGGCAGGAGGGGATACTTTGGCCTCTAACCCGTCTGCTTAGACTACTTTGCGGGCAAGGTATGACTCGGAGGGGGTGGGGGGTACCCACAAGTCTCCGACCACCGCGACTACACCTTCAACCCAATCAACCGCATCAACTCCACTCCATTGCTCTTCATCGCCATGCCCTCCCGCAGCGTGAAGTCGAAGCGCATCTGCCCATCCACAATCTGATCCTGGAAGTGCATATTTTTCATGGCCCCTTGCGGCAATCCGACCATCTCCGCCAACGCCAGGTCATGCGTAGTCACCATGCCAATCGCCCCAGCTTCCACCAGCGCCCGCACCACGCCTTCGGCTCCAACCAGCCTGTCCTTCGAGTTCGTCCCCTGCAACAACTCGTCCAGCAAAAACAACACCTCAAACTCGCCGCGGGACTCAGCCAGCGAGCAGATTCGCCCCAGCTTCTCGATCTCGGCATAAAACCTCGAGTGGCCTTCCTGCAACGAATCGTTCAACAGCAAGCTCGCGCCAATCTTCAACGGCGTCAGCCGAAAACTTTTCGCTCGCACCGGAGCTCCACACATCGCAAGCACCGTGTTCACGCCCAGCGTGCGCATCAGCGTACTCTTTCCACTCATGTTCGATCCCGAGATCAGCAGCACGCGCGTCTCGCCACCTATCTGCAGACTGTTCCGCACGCACTTCGCCGCGGCAATCAGAGGATGCCCCATCTCCTCCGCATCCACACAAGCGCCATCGCGCACAAACTCCGGAAACACATCCGCCGGATGCTCATACGCATACATAGCCAGCGAGTTCAGCGCCTCCATCTCGGCGACGGCTTCAATCCACAGCGGCACCGCAGCTCCGTGCTGTCGCCTCCACCGCTGGATCGCCCAAGCCACCTGCACCGAATACATCAGCGGCAGATTCAACCCCTTCACGATCAGGTTGTCCATCGAGTCCCGCCATTGCCCAAGCTTGCCGAGCTTGCCAATCGCCACCGACCCAGCGGCCGAATGCGACGCCAGCTTCTGCTTGATCTCCAGCAGCCGTTCCGACGCGAACGTCTCCGCCTCCATCACCTCCAGCAGCGACGCCAGCAACTGCATATTCTTCACGGCCGCATCCGTTCCGTCGAGCACAGCCGTGATCCTCTTCTCAAACGGCCGCCGCACCAACTTCTCCACCACCCACACCACAAGCAGCACTCCCACCACATCGCTCGTTGTTACGAATCCCAACCGTCCAAGGCTCCCGCCCAGCCACATCCAGACTCTCGTCGCCGCCAGGATCGCGAACAGAACGGCCAACACGCCCGCAACCCAAGGCATCCAGCGCTGCGTCAGCACATCCTCGGCCGCGGCCCACACCCTGAGCGCCTCGGCCTGCACACCCACCGCAGCCGTCTCGCCCGCCACGCCCATCCGCTCCCGCAGATCAACCCTACCCCGCAACTCCTCCACGGCCATCTGCCGACGCAGAACCTCCGGCACCTCCGCCGACTCCAGCAGCCAGGTGAGCAATGTCTCTTCGCCCATCCGAGTCCGCGCGCGGCACAGCAGTTCGAACATCCCACCGCGGCCCACAACATCCAGATCGCCCGCATACAGGCTCGCGGCCAGCCGCGCCCGCACATCTGCGGAGAGCCCGGAAGTCTCGCGTACTTCCTGGCCAATCCAGCGGTCTTCGATGCGCGCAATACCCCGGCGATAGATCTCCGCTGCCCGCTGCGCCGTACTGAGCCGTCTTGACACCGATCCTTGCCATACCCCGAGCGCAACGAACAGCACGACCGGAATCGCAACGCACCAACGCGGACCTTCGCTCAGGAAGATCGTGAACCAAGCCACCCCGAGAAACAGCACAACCGTCGCCAGCCGCAGCCAACCCAGCCACAGGTGCGAAGCCTTGAGTTTCGATGCCTGCTCTTCACGCGCTTTCAGCCGCCGTTGATATTCCTCGAGCGGCCCAGCCTGCACCGACCCCGCACTCACAGCTTCATTCATGAGTCCATTATGGACGCGCCGAAATCAGCGGAGCTAATGGTGTGGGCTCGAAGGAGCGCTGTGCGGTGCCGGTGGTGGCGCTGGCCGCGGAGGCGGTGATGGTCTCGGCGCTGGCGCCGGATGCGGAGCTTCCTGTTGTTGTGCTGGACCTGCTGGCCGATTCTGGCGCAGGTTCTCCATCTGCTGCGGCCCCAGCGGACGACCCGGATCGTTTGTCTCAATCGCCTTCTGCTGCTCGTCGAAGCTGGGCCGTGGCGGCGGCGGGACCGCCTGGTGAAACAGCGGCCGGCTCTGGGCCGTAGCCCCCTGCACAGCCGCCGAACCCTGCGGGCGCACGTCTGCCGCTGGACTCCCAGCAGCTCCCGCACGCTCGCCCGCTGCCGATCCAAATTGGCTCACCGGTTCCTCGCCCGTCTTTGAAGCCAACATCGGTCGAGCCGCGCGCACAGGCACCGCCCGCGCTACCGTCCGAACCACCATCGTCCTTTGCGGTGTCACCAGCGGATGCGGCAACACGGGCGCACTGGCGACAACCTCCGCGCTCACCCGTGAACCCGGACCGCTGACCTGCCGACCGGCAGCAAAGCTCGCTTGCGTAACCGCGACCGTCGCCAGCGGCCGGTTGACATACCCATGTTCTCCGGCCGAAGCGTACGCGCCAGCCAGCGTTGGCTGGTTGTAGATCGCACGCACTTCGCCTACATTGCGGTCATATTGGTTGGAGACGTTCACCCGGTTCTGATACAGCGGACTCGCGTGATACCACGGCACATACGTGTCATGCGGTCCAAGCGCAAACCATGCCGTCACGCCCGCTCCGCCTACAAACGCCACCATCGCCGGCGAGTAGATCGGCCGCACCACCGGTGCACCCGGAATCCAGCCCCAACGGTTGCCCCTGTGCTCCCAGCGTCCATAGTGGAACGGAGCAAACCCCCACGGCTCGCACCCCACCCAGGTCCATCCCCACGGAGCAATCCAAGTCCAACTCCCGCAACTGTACGGGACCCAACCTGCCGCCACACCCGATGGATACCAGACCGCCCCCACATCCGTATCCGTCTCCCAATCGCCGTTCCCATTCAAATCTTCGGCGCCAATGGTTGCCGGATTCACATACCCATCCTCTGCCTGCACACCAGTCTGATAAGCAGCGTCCCGGTCGTTCGAGAATTGATCCAGACCATCCCGCACCGCCGCATCCATCGCCTGCGAGGAGATCGGATTACTGCCCTCCAGCTGCACACTTTGTCCTGCCTGCAATATCTGCTGAAAGCCATTCCCATCCACCTGCACCTGGCCCGAAAACAACTCAACCGTCGTTGCGCCGCCGTCTGGGTCAACGTCCACGCGAAAGTCGCCCGGCTGCAGCACCGTCACCGCGACATTCGGCGTATCCAACTCCACAGCGGTACCGGGCGTGAGCGCGAAAGTTCTCAGATGCAAGCTTCCCTGTGCCAGCCCAAACTGTTGCAGCGTATCAGTTATCGCGGTTATCGTCAGATCCGTCTGCTGCCCCAGCCGAACCGCCACCTGGCCCGTCTCCAGTTCGGCATTGGCTCCCAGGTCGGTATAGAGGCGGTCGCCCGTCGTCAACGCGTCATTCACAATCGCCGCACTGAATTGATCGACGCTGGCCGGTTCCGCAGACACATTGCCCAGCAGCACGCTGACTCGTGCCACCTCCGCCGGTGGGTCTCCCTCCTGCTGCGCATGGGCTGGCAAAGTCGCGAGCACGGCCATCGCAATACCGGCACACAAAATGGGACAGAACTTCGTTAGAACCCGGCTGGACCGTCGACTTTGTGCGGTGACCATAAAGTGCATTCTTCCTCATTCTTCGAACCCAAACTTCTGAAAATCAAGCTTTTCGCGACGAAGTAGCAGTGTAAACCCGTCAACACTCCGTAAAGTCGATCCAGCTCTTGGACTCGAAGATCCACTGTGCGTCCCAATCTCATTGCTGCAAATCCATGGAACCAAAAGGCAGCTTCGGGCGTATCCTCATGTCGTATCCCAAACGACCGCGCGCCCTCGCGTCCAACGCGCGCTGGAGGATTCATGACCCCATCTCTTCGCTCTCTGGCCACCTTTGCCGCAGCCGCGCCTCTCGCCTGCGTTTTACTCTCCGGCTGCCATGTCACTGAGGACGATCACGGCGACCACAAGAACGTCAGCATCGGAACTCCGTTCGGCTCCATGAAGGTGAATACCAATAAGAATGGTACGGACACCGCCTCCATTGGCATTACTGCCTATCCCGGCGCCACTCCCATCAACGACAAGGACGACGACAACTCCAACAACGCGAATGTCAGCATGAACTTCGGCCCCTTCCACCTCGGCGTCAAGGCTGCAGACTTCCAAAGCTCCGACCCCTCCGACAAGGTCATCGCCTTCTACCAGAAGGACCTCGCCTCCCGCTACGGTAGCGTGATCGAGTGCCGCGGCCACAACTCCGTCGGCTCCGTCGACCGCACCTCCCAGGGCCTCACCTGCAGCGACGACGAGCACACCCACATCAAGACCCACGACGGTCACTCCAAGGGCTTTTCCATCACCGACGGCGACTCCGCCACCGAGATCGAACTACGCTCGGGCTCTCCACAGCATTTGCACATTGTCGGCGTGGAGCCCCGTGACGGGGGCACCAAGATCGGCCTCGTCTCGCTCGATCTTCCCTCCGATCTCTCCAATCACGACAGCAAGGACAGTGAATAGCCTGATCGCGTTTGCTACGCGGGCACCGCTCGACTAACCTTCACAGTAGTGAGTCCTCGCATCTGTCCCCGCTGTCACGCCGTCCTGCATCGCGAAGATGAAGGCGCGCTCGTTTATTGCTGGAACTGTGGAGCACCGCAGGTGCAGCTCTCCGAAGAGCTGCGCGACCAAATCGATCAGCAGATCAGTGCCCAGCAGGCAGCCGCAAATCCTCTGGCAGAGCCCCTTTCGCAGCCTATCGCTGCCAGTAACGCCGTCGTCTGGCGCGGCGCCATCCAAACTGCCGGCATGGCTGGAGCCATCGCCGCCGCTCTTGCCCTGCTGTCCTTCGCCCTTCCGCCCGTCACGCTGCTCTCTTTCTTCTGGTTCATCTCCGCGCCGATCATCGTGATGGGCGTCTACAGCTCCCGCTTCCGCAAGACCCACATCACCGCCGGGTTTGGCGCGCGCCTCGGCGTCCTCACCGGCCTCTTCATCCTCATCGTTACCTCGACGCTTAACACCATCGGTCTTGTTCTCGAGCGCTTCGTCTTCCATTCCACCGGCGAGCTCGACACCCAAATCGAAAAGCTTTTTGCCCAGGTGCACGCCAATTTCGCCACGCAATCGCAACAGTCCGTCAAAATCATGAGCGATATGCTCGCTATCCCGGAGTTCCGCGCAGGCATCCTGCTCAGTAGCATCTGCTTCGGCCTGGTACTCTATCTCGCCTACTCCGCCACCGCCGGCGCCTTCGCCGGGTACCTGCGCTCCCGCTCGCCTCGCGCCTGACCTTCCGTGAGGCCCGTGTCCCGATACTCGCCCACCTCTCCTCAGACGCACGCTGACCGGTACCATCCGCTGCTATCATGAAGGGCAAACCATGAGCGATCTCACCAGTTCCGCCGCAGCCACTCCATCCGCCTCTCAGCCACACCTCCGCGAGAAGGGCCGCCTCATGTCCGCCTCCGAAATCGAGCGCACCCTCGTCCGGCTTGCGCACGAAATCGTCGAGCGCAATAACGGCAGCGCCAACCTGGGCCTCATCGGCATCAAGCGCCGCGGCGTTCCGCTTGCCCAGCGCATCGCCAAGCTCATCGAGACCATCGAGAAATCCCCCGTCGATACCGGCGTACTCGACATCAGCTTCTATCGCGACGACCTCTCCACCGCTGGCCCTCGCCCCGTCGTCGAGAAAGGCGACATCGGCTTCGACGTCAACGGCCGCGACATCATCCTGATGGACGACGTCCTCTACACCGGCCGCACCATCCGTGCCGCCCTCGACGCGCTCTTCGACCAGGGCCGCCCCAAGAGCGTCCAGTTGCTCGTGCTCATCGACCGCGGCCACCGCGAGCTTCCCATAGAAGCCCGCTTCATCGGCCGCACCGTCCCCACCTCCCGCAAAGAAATCATCGAAGTCAAACTCCGCGAAATTGACAGCGACGAGCAAGTCATCCTCGTCGAACTAGCCGAGTAAATCTCCCGCATCAACGGCATTCGAAAAGGGCTAACGGCCCGATATATAACAGCCTGGGCCGCAGCCCTAGGTAAGCGCCCCGTCCACACCAAGGGCCAATGGCCCGACATATATTAAAGGGGGAGCGAATGCCCCGGCCCTCCAAGCTCGAATCTCTGCGTCCGTTGCGATCGCCGTTGCATCTGTATCTGGAGCCACCGCCATGAGCCAGGAATCCCTCAATCAACTCGACAACGAGCTCGACGCCAGCACCGTTGAAGCAGTTCCCGTGTCTGCGCCCAACGCGCCTGAGCCACTCAGCATGGGTGCGGTGCTCCGCGTCGTCACCATGCGCCGCCTCTGGTTCGCGCAGATCGTCTCCACCTTCGGCGACTTCCTTGCTCTCTTCGCGGTCATTACCTACATGACGTTCCGGCTGCACGCCACACCGCAGCAAGTCACCGGCATCCAGATTGCCTACCTCCTCCCCATCGCGCTCATCAGCGTCATCAGCGGCGTCTTCGTCGATCGCTGGCCCGTCAAAACAACCCTCGTCACCAGCGACTTCATCCGCGCAGGCCTCTGCCTCTTTCTTCTGCTGGTCCACAGCGTCTACGGATTTTACGCGGCGCTGGCAGCGATCAGCGTCGTCTCCAGCTTCTTCAGCCCCGCGCAGGGGGTTGCCATCCGCTCAGCAGTGCCGTTGCATGGACTGCGCTCAGCGAATGCGCTCATGCAACAAGTGATGTTCATCATGCGCATCATTGGGCCGTCCATAGCGATCCTGCTGGTCGGCGCCTTCGGTGCGAAAGTCTGCTACTACCTCGACTCCGCCAGCTTCATCGCGTCCGGCTCGCTCATCGCTTCCCTCTCTCTGATCGTTCCCAGAAAGGCCCCGCCCGCTCCAGTTGAAGGACAGCCCGCCGTCAAGGAAAAGACGGGCATCCCACGCGTCATCGCCGATATGAAGGTGGGCGCCGGCTTCATCGTCCATCACGCAGGTCTTCTCTTCGTCATCGTCGCCCTGGCTGCCGGCATGTTTGTGATGGGCTGCTTTGGTCCGCTGATCGCCGTCTACGTTCGCGACGTCCTGCACGCTCTCACCAAGACCTACAGCATCGTCAGCGCCATGATCGGCTTCGGCCTGCTCATTGGCGTCAACGCCCTCAACGCCTTCGCAAAGAAGATGAGCAATACCCTGCAGGTCTACCTCGGGTTGGGCGGCATTGCGCTGGGAACCCTTCTGCTCGCGGCCATCCCCACGGTCGCCACGACCATCCTTGGCTGCTTCCTCATCGGCTTCGCTACGGCCGGTATAATCGTTCCATCGCAGACGCTGGTGCAGCAGGAGACGCCACCGGAGCTCATGGGCCGCGTCGGTTCCACCCTGATGTCGGCCATCTTCAGCGCGCAGATCCTCGGCCTGGTGCTCTCCGGCATCCTCGCGCAGCACACCAGTATCCGCGGCGTCTTTGGACTTTGTACCGCGCTCCTCGCCGCGCTCATCATCGCCGGCAAGCTATGGATGGAACCTGCCGAACATCCCGCCCTCACCTGATTACTTCTTGGCGAACGATCGCACCAGCACAACCATGTTCCACAGATCATCGGTCTTCGCCCGATCACCCTCTGCGGGCATCTGGCCGTCGCCGTTCTTGATGATGTAGAACAACTCACCATCTGTTTTGGTCTGCAGCGCTGCGGGATCGCTCCAGTCTTTCAGATTCATCTTCAACTGCACGGCAAGTTCGCCTTTTCCGTTCCCGTTGGCTCCATGGCACATCAAGCAATCGTAGCCATACATCTTTGTCGCATGCGCCTTGCCCTCTGTAGTGGGCTTTACCGGGTTCGTCATGTGCACCGCTTCGGGAGGAATCACCAACGCAGCGGGTACAGCCGCAGGTTGTTGCCCTGCTCCCACAAATAAGAACAGGGAGAGCAGCAAAAACGGAGGAAACATAGAACGCTCCTGTTGAGTAGCGCCCTAACTATACCCCTGGTTGGGGCCACCCGCCAGCTCATTACGTCCCCAGCCTCCCACCTTCGCCCCTGCCAGTCAGTGACTGCTATCACCGGGCCTCGTCTTCCACCCACCCACGCAGCCGAATCAATCCTTCGACACCGCCGCACGAGCGATCAACACCGCCGTGTAAGCAGCTCCAAACCCGTTGTCGATGTTCACCACCGTCACATTCGGGCTACAGGAATTCAGCATTCCCAGCAGCGCCGTCGCTCCTCCAAACGAGCCGCCATACCCCACCGACGTCGGCACCGCGATCACCGGAACCCCCACCAGTCCACCCACCACCGAGGGCAGCGCGCCCTCCATCCCCGCGCACACCACCACTACATTGGCCTCGGTCAACTCGCTCCGCACCGCCAGCAGCCGATGCAGTCCCGCCACGCCAACGTCATACATCCGCGAGACCCGCGCACCAAACGTCTCCGCCGTAACTGCTGCTTCTTCGGCCACGGGGAGATCACTCGTCCCGGCACACACCACGGCAATATGTCCCTTGCTACCCTCTGACGCCGGCGTCTGACGCAGACTTACCGTCCGAGCCGCTGCGTTATGAACGGCCCCAGGATACGCACTCACCAACGCATCCGCCGTTCCCGGCTCGACGCGCGTCACCAGCACGTCCACGCCATCAGCCAGCAGGCTCCCAAAGATTGCCAACGTCTGCTCCCGCGTCTTGCCCGCAGCATAGATCACCTCCGGCAACCCACTTCGCAGACTGCGATGATGATCCACGCGCGTATGTCCCAAATCCTCGAACGGCAGCGACGCCAGCCGTTCCGCGGCCGCCGCCGGCGACAACCCTCCGCGCTCAACCTCCGATAGTATCTTCAGCAAATCGTCCGGCTTCATGACGCGACCTTGCCCCCAACCTTGGCACTCTCCTTAGCCTCGCTGGTCTGCGCATACGCCGCAATCGCCGCCTGCTGCACCTGCTTCAGCGGAACCTCGCAGCGCACCGCGGCAGCGCGACAGTCTTCAAACTCCGGCGCCGCATTCATCACTTCGCCGTCGAGTTTTCCAATCTTCACCCGAATCTCCCCGTACACCGTCTGCACCGCAAGATGATGTCGCTCCAGGCAGCTCCGTTCATCGCGCCGAATCCGCATCCCCAGCGTGCTCGTCTCGCGCAGAATCAGTCGCTCCAGCGCCGGGCGCTTCTTCTCGCTACACAGCACCGTCAACAGCGTTCCCGGCCGACCCTTCTTCATGATCACTGGCGTCAGCATCACATCCATCGCCCCCGCAGCTAACGCTGACTCCACCACCCACGCCAGCACCTGCGGCGACAAATCATCCAGCGCCGTCTCAAGCACCGTCACAGTATCGGCCCTCTTAGCTTCTTCCACCTCGCCAATACTGATCCGCAGCGCATTCGGAAACCCTTTCGGATTCCGCGACCCCGCACCGTACCCGATTTTCTCCACCCTCATCGCCGGCTGCACCCCGAACACAGGCTCAAGCGCCCGCACCAGCGCCGCTCCCGTAGGCGTCACCATCTCCTTCTGCAAGTGCGCCGAGTACGTCGGATAGCCGCGCAACAAATCCGCCGTCGCCGGAGCCGGCACCGGGAACGTCCCATGCGCGCACTCCACCATGCCGCCCCCCACATTCAGCGGCGAGCAATGCCACGCATCCACATTCAGATACTCAATCCCTGCGCAAGCCGCAACAATGTCGACGATCGCGTCGACCGCACCCACCTCGTGAAAGTGAATTGCCTCAACATCCACATTGTGAATCTTCGCCTCGGATGCGCCCAGCAACTCGAACGTCCGGATCGCACGACTCTTCACCGCCTCAGCCAATGGCGCTCCCTGGATCAACGCGCGAATCACGGACAGCGAGCGTCCATGCGTGTGCTCATGATTGTGCTCGTGCGAATGGCCATGCTCATGATTGTGTTTATGCTCTTGGTCGTGCGGATGATCTGCTGGATGTACATGGCCGTGGTCATGCTCGTGCGAGTGATCAGAAGCGTGCGCATGGTCGTGCTCATGACTGTGCGCAGCATGGGCCTCTTCTGCCAGAGATTCCCCCTCCATCACCTGCACTCGCGTACAAGAAATCCCGCTCCGATCCACCGTCTCGATCTTCAGTCGCGCGCCCAACTCCAGCGCCGAGGTGGCCTCCTCCAATACCTGCACCGGAACCCCTGCATCGATCAACGCACCGAGAAACATATCGCCGGCAATCCCAGCAAAGCATTCTAAATAAGCAATCCGCATGAACTCTCTTTCAATAGTGGAACGACGTTGGTTGGATGCCCCGAAGCCGGCTAGGGATGATTCAGTGCGACCTACCCAGCCTGGGCAATCGCCGTAACCGGCAATACATCATTCATTGAGCCGGACCGATACCCCTGCGTATCCAGCGTGACATACAAAAATCCCGCGCTACGCACCGCCTCCGTCAAGCGGTCCAGCGCATCCAGCGTCAGAGCTCGCGGCAAATCCTCCCGCGCGATTTCAACACGCGCAAGATTTCCATGGTGCCGCACGCGCACCTGCGCGAACCCCAGCGCATGCAACGCTTCTTCCGCCCGCTCCACCTGCGCAAGATTCTCCGCCGTCACCTCGCGGCCATACTCAATGCGCGAAGAAAGGCACGCACTCGCCGGCTTATCCGCAAGCGAAAGCCCCGCCTCACGCGCCAGCATCCGAATTTCCTTCTTGCTCAGCCCTGCATCGACCAGCGGCGCCAACGCACCATGCATCTCCGCCGCGCGCTGTCCTGGCCGAAACTCCCCGCGATCATCCAAATTCATTCCATACGCAAGCCGCTCAAATCCCAACCGCGCCCGCGTCTCCTCCATCTGCGTAAACAGTTCGCTCTTACAGTGGAAGCACCGCTGCGCATCATTGCGCGCGTACTCCGGCTTCTCCAGCTCATGGGTCTGCAGCACACGCACAGGAATTCCATGCCGATCCGCGAACACCATCGCATCCGCCAACTCCTTGCGCGGCAGCGAAGGCGAATCCGCAATCACCGCCAGCATCCTTTCGCCAAGCGCTTCGTGCGCCGCATACGCCAGGTACGCGGAATCCGTGCCGCCCGAATACGCCACCAGCAACGACCCGAGCGACGCAAGGTTCTCCTGCAGCAACTCCGATTTGTCCTTCAAATCCATCGTAGTCTCAGCCTTTGCTGCGATCCGTAAACCGGAAGAAGAGCGACTGCTTCGCCACCGGCGCCGCCAGCTCATTGATCGACGCCATCTGGGATGCCGACAGCGGTGTAAAGTTGGCGGCAAGATGTACGTTCTCTTCCAGCTGCGCCACTGAGTCGCAGCCAATAATCACCGTGCTCACCGGATGCGTCAGCGTGAAGTACATCGCCTCGCGCATATTAATGACTCCCGGCCGCGTCGCGATCGCCGACCCCTCCCACGAGTGCCGCTGTGCCTCCAGCGGTGGCGGCGTCCAGTTGGAAAGCAGCCGCCCCCGCGCCGGAACCTTCATCCCGATAATTCCCATCTGCTTCTCAACCGCCAACGGCAGCAACGCATCGGAAAAACTATAAATGTGCGAGTCGGCAGCATTCAGCGCCAGCAGAATCGTGTCGAAGGGATGCCGGTTGATCGCATCGATCAGCGCATCGGGCCGATAATGCCCTGTGACGCCGAGGAACCGCACCACCTTCTGTTCCTGCATCTCGATCAGCGCTTCCATGGCGCCGCCCTTGGCAAAGATAGCGTCCACATCCTCCGGCAGCCCCACGTCATGCAACTGCCACAGGTCCACATGGTCCGTATTCATCAGCTTCAGCGACTTCTCGATCATGCGCAGCGAGCCTTCGCGCGTCCGCTCCTTGGTCTTCGTCGCCACAAACGCCTCGTTGCGACGCTTCTTCATCACCTGGCCGTAATACTGTTCGCTCCACCGATCAGGCCCGCCATAAATTGACGACGTATCGACATAATTCACGCCCAGATCCAGCGCGCGCTCAATGATCGGCACAGCCACATCAAAATTGTTCGGCTTCTCCAGCGCCGCCTGGCCGCCAAGGCTGAAAATACCAACCTTGTAACCGGTCTTCCCTAGGTTGCGTGTCGGCATCGCCGTCAGCGTTCGTGGATTATCCGGAAGCGCACCAAACTCTTTGCCCGCCTGCGCATGCGCCGGCATCCCAGCCTGCGCCAGCAAACCGGCAGCAAGCGCTCCACTCTTCTTCAGAAAACTACGGCGATTTCCAGCGTTCGGCGCATTGGCCATGGATGGAGCCTCCAGGTGCAACTGATTCCTGAATTCTATTCCAGCAACAGGATCCCTGGTTACCGCGGGGTTCCGGTAGGATCGACCGTGGCCACAGGAGTCTGCGTTGCCGGCAACAGTTGCCGCGCAGGTTCCTCCGCAGGTTGCTCCAAAGGCTCGGTCGTTTCCTGGTCCCCAATATTGAAAACCGGCGTGCCCTTAGGAAGCTTCAACCGACCATCGGCTAGGTACGCCACCACCACGGCCCCCGTCACCGCGGGCGCAAGAATCGTCATTGGAATCAAATACTTCTTGCTCTTCACCAGCGACTCCGTCACACCATCGACCGCGTGACTGCGCGGAATCGTGCCCGGCACCTGCGGAATCACGAACGCGCTCATGTTCACGTCCGGATACTTCTGGCTGTACGCCACCAGCGACCGCGCCACCTGCTTCGGCGTCATCAGCCCGAAATCCGCGATGAAGTTGCGGTGAACTGCATGCGGCATATAAATGTCCAACACCATGCGAGAAAAATCCGCGCAGTTATGAAACAGCAGGTTGAAGTGCCCAACGTTCTTGCGATCGTTGAAGATCGCCATGAACCGCTGATCCTGCTCCGCCGTGCTATCCACCTGGAACCCATGCATCGTCCGGATATACGACTCGCCCACCAACTCATTCCACTCACCCTTGGGCGCTTCACCCTTCTTATTATCCGGAGCCAGGTCCATCAGGTGCGCCTTGCGATACGCATCCTGTAACGCAGCAACCTGCTCCCGATCGGCAGCGGCTGGAATATCGCTCAGGTTATCGACAGCGTACAGGTACCCGACCAGCGGCACCGCAATCCAGTCATAGCCGTCCACCTTGTGATACCGGCTGATGACCACGCCATACTCCCCCTCATGGCAAACCCGCAAAGATGTAGGCGAATCAGCGCAGACGTGATTCAAATAAATGGCCGCATGACCCGTAGGGTTCATCGCGCCAAATGCACCGTAAGGCTCTTCCATCAGCAATGCCACCGATGCGTGCGCCGTCCCAGACGTCACCACGAGGCACCCAAACACACATGCAAGCGCGGCCATCGTCCGTCGAAGCATCCTGTTGCCTTGCCGCACCACCGCCTCGCAGTTAACCATCCCTAGTTGGATGCAAATGGTTTATGCGTGGCCGACGAAATCTTCTTCGCGAGCGATAGGCTCGCCACAATTAAAAGGACTTAGCTTCTACCTACGCGCCGATCGCCCAACTCTCGTCTCCCCAAAAACTTTCAGCGAACCCCGCCCATACACCGCGGGGTTCGCTGAAGATCTTCTGCTAAGCGTTGTACGTGGACGAGGAAACGCGGCCCCCGTGCCCGGTCCAGTTGGTATGGAAGAATTCGCCGCGCGGCTTGTCGGTCCGCTCATACGTATGCGCGCCAAAGAAGTCGCGCTGCGCCTGCAGCAGGTTCGCCGGCAATCTCGCCGTCCGGAAGCCATCGTAGAACGCCAGCGCCGTCGAGAACGCTGGCGTCGGCACGCCCAGCTCGATCGCCTTGATCAGCGCCTTCCGCCAGCTACCCTGGTACTTATTCAGCGCGCTAGAAAAGAATTGATCCAGCAGCAGATTCTCGAGGTTCGGATTCTTGTCAAAGGCCGCCTTGATGTCGCTCAGGAAAATGCTGCGAATGATGCAGCCGCCGCGCCACATCAGCGCGATGCCGCCCATGTTCAGCTTCCAGCCAAACTCTTTCTCGGCCGCGCGCAGCAGCATGTAACCCTGCGCGTAGCTCACCATCTTCGAGCAGTAAAGCGCCCGGCGCACAAGCTCAATGAACTCCGCCCGGTCGCCAACGGCCACCTTCTCCGCCGGTCCCTGCAACACCTTTGAAGCCTTCACGCGGTCATCCTTCAACGCCGAAAGGCAGCGCGCAAACACGCTCTCGCCAATCAACGTCACCGGCATACCGAGGTCGAGCGCCGAAATCGCCGTCCACTTGCCCGTACCCTTCTGTCCCGCCGTGTCAAGAATCTTGTCGACAATCGGCGTTCCATCCTCATCCTTCTTGGCAAAAATGGTCGCCGAAATCTCGATCAGGTAACTATCCAGCTCGCCCTTGTTCCATTCCTTGAACACCTCGGCAAACTCGTCCGCGTTCAAGCCCAGCCCATCCTTCAGCAACTGGTACGCTTCGCAGATAAGCTGGATATCGCCGTACTCAATTCCGTTATGCACCATCTTCACGTAGTGCCCGGCACCGTCTTCGCCCACCCAGTCGCAGCACGGAGTTCCATCTTCCACCTTCGCCGAGATCGCCTGGAAGATCTCCTTCACATGCGGCCACGCAGCAGCATTGCCGCCCGGCATAATCGACGGACCAAAACGCGCACCTTCTTCACCACCCGAAACACCGGTCCCGATGAACAGAATGCCCTTCGCCGCCAAGTCCTTCGTCCGCCGATTGGAGTCCGTAAACAGCGAGTTGCCGCCGTCGATAATAATGTCGCCCTTATCGAGGAACGGCAGAATCTGCTCAATCGTCTTGTCCACCACGTCGCCGGCCTTCACCATAATCATCACGCGGCGCGGGCTCTTCAACAGACCGCACATCTCTTCAATCGAGTGCGCACCCACAACTTCGGTGCCCTTCGCTTCCTCGTTGATGAACTCGTCCACTTTTGATACCGTGCGGTTGAACACCGCCACCTTGTATCCGTGGTCATTCATATTCAGAACAAGGTTCTGTCCCATAACCGCCAGCCCAATCAATCCAATGTCACAAGTTCCATTCGACATAAATCGTTCTCCATAGTGAGATCAAGGCTCGACCTCGATCTGCTGCTTTCTTCGCTGCCGTTTTCCTTCGTTGCCGTTATGGCCGCGCTCGAACGTCGAGCGCACCGTGGGAGTCCAACTGAATTCAATTCGTGCGCGACCCCACTTATTATCATATCCGCCGTATCGCGAGCTACGTGACGGCAGACACAGCGCGATTTCGCCCATGCAATCGCGAATCCAGAAAAATCACTGTCCGTTCTCAAGAAATGCACGCCCACACCCATCACCAACCCATCCGTCGCTTCGCGCAGCGCCCTCATGGTACGGTTTTTGTAGGCGTTCTGCTCCAGCCTCACCCGGAGCATCGCGCTCTCAAGGCAACTCGATGCCCCCGTCGCTGCGTTCCCTCTTTAACGACCAACCCGGCAACACTCGCGCCAAGATCATCGCGATCTACGCCATCCTCGGCGCCTTCAACCTCGGCGTCTGGGCCTGGGCCGTCATCGCCTTCCATCACTTCCCTGTCCTCCTCGGCACCGCCTTCCTCGCCTACAGCTTCGGCCTCCGCCACGCCGTCGACGCCGACCACATCGCCGCCATCGACAACGTCACCCGCAAGCTTATGCAGGAAGGCAAACGCCCCGTCGCCGTCGGTTTCATGTTTTCGCTCGGCCACTCGACCATCGTAGTCATAGGCTCCATTGCCATCGCCGCCACCGCCCTTGCCCTCCAGCATCGCATCGACCACATCCGCGACATCGGCGCCATCGTCGGCACGCTAGTCTCCACCCTCTTCCTCTTCGCCATCGCCATCGTCAACCTCATCATCCTGCGTGCCGTCTACCGAACTTTCCAGTCTGTTCGCCGCGGCGAGCCCTACGTTGACGAAGACTTCGATCTCCTCCTCGGCAGTCGCGGCTTCCTCTCCCGCCTCTTCCGCCCTGTCTTCCGCATGATCCGCAGCAGCTGGCACATGTATCCCCTCGGTCTCCTCTTCGGCCTCGGTTTCGACACGGCCACCGAGATCGGCCTGCTCGGCATCTCGGCCGCCGAAGCCTCCAAAGGCCTGCCGCTTCTATCGATCCTCGTCTTCCCCGCACTCTTCGCCGCCGGCATGTCGCTCATCGACACCACCGACAACATCCTCATGCTCGGCGCCTACGGCTGGGCCTTCGTCAAACCCATCCGCAAGCTCTACTACAACCTCACCATCACCTCTGTCTCGGTCATCGTCGCCTTCGCCGTCGGCGGCATCGAAGCCCTCGGTCTCATCGCCTCGCAGTTCCACCTCGATGGCTCCTTCTGGTCGCTCATCGCCAAACTCAACAACAACTTCGGTGTGCTCGGCTACTTCATCATCGGCCTCTTCGCCCTCGCCTGGATCCTCTCGGTAGTCATCTACCGCTGGCGCCGCTTCGATCACCTCGAGTTAGCCGTCCCTGCCACCACAAAGCCCGAGTAGCCCTTCAGCCAAGCCTCTCTCAGCTTCCGTATACTGTTTCCGCTTCGATAAGTAGGGTGACCCAACAAAATGAAACGACTGACCGCCAGTAACTCTTTCCGCCTCAGCTTCGTCCTCTTCCTCGCGCCCCTCGGCGTCATCGCGCAACAGCCGCGCCCCGCCATCACCGGCATCTCGCACATGTGCGTCTACGCGCACGACCTCGCCGCCTCCGACAACTTCTACGCCCACATCCTCGGCGCCACCAAGGCTGCGGACCCCCAGGATCCCGCCGGCGCCCGCTACTACTTCAGCCCCACGCAGTTCGTGGAAGTCCTTCCCCTCCCCGCCGACCACACCATCAGCCGCATGGCCTGCGTCGCCTACACCACCACCGACGCCTCGGCGCTCCGCAGCTATCTCGCCGCACACAACGTCGCTCATCTCTCCGAACTCCACACCTCCACCGACGGCACTCACTGGTTCGACACCCAGGACCCTGAAGGCAACAAGGTGCAGTTCCTCCAGCCTTCCCACGCGCACGCGGTCGCCATCACGACGCATCCCATCAGCACCCGCATCATTCACATGGGCTACCTCGTGCACAACCGCGCCGACGAAGATCACTTCTACCGCGAGCTCCTCGGCTTCCGCCCCTACTGGTACGGCGCCATGAAATCCGACGCCACCGACTGGATCTCCCAACAAGTCCCCAACGGTCATGATTGGCTCGAGTACATGATGGTTGGCGACGGGTCCACCACCCCCACCGACAACCTGAGCGCCAACCACCTCGGCGTTCTCAATCACTTCTCCCTCGGCGTCCCCAACATGGAGCAGGCCGTCACCACGCTCTACGCGCAAGACCGCCTTCCCCCGCGCCACGACGGCCCGCAGATGGGTCGCGACGGCAAGTGGCAAGCCAACCTCTACGACCCGGATGGCACCCGCGTCGAGCTCATGGAGTTCCAGCCCGTGTCCAAGCCATGCTGCTCGGACTTCACCGCCTCCAGCCCCACGCATTAGTACCGCGATCGCGTGATGATGTAAGTCCTGTGACGAAATGGGTGCCCCAGGTCTCGCTTCTGAGACCTGGGTGTATACCCCTCGAAGCGGCCGAAGTACCAATCACTTCTTCTACCCCGAGGTCCATGTGCGTACAGACCCCATGACCAAAATCCGTCGCCGCTCCTTCCTCAAATCCATCGGCGCCGCAGCCGCTGCATCCGCGCTCCCGCCGTATCTCCACGCCCTCTCGCAAGCGCCTCTCTCCGCGACCTACACTGCACCGCCCATCCTCCTCAACCAGCTAGGCTATCTCCCCAACCACGCGAAGCTCGCCACCGTCCTGCTCGCCAAATTCCCCAACCAAACGCAGCCAACAACCTTCCGCCTCCGCCCTGAAAATCACGCCGTAATCTTCGAAGGCAAGCTCTCCACCCCATCTCTCGACGCCGCCTCCGGGGACACCACCGCGCAAGCCGACTTCTCTTCCATCACCACCCCCGGTCTCTACCAACTCGAGGTAGCCGGCACACTCTCTGACACCTTCGCCATTAATCTCACCGTCTACGCCGAAGCCCTGCGCCTCACCATGCGCGGCTACTACGGTCAGCGCTGCGGCTGCGCGGTCGATCTAGGCAACGGCTACCATCACCCCGCCTGCCATCTCGACGGCGCCTTCGACCCCACCTCCGGCCGCTCCGGCTCCGTGCCCAACGCCGGCGGCTGGCACGACGCCGGCGACTACGGCCGCTACATCGTCAACTCCGGCATCTCCACCGCCACCCTCCTCTGGGCCTGGGAGCTATACCCCGACGCGCTGCGCTCCCTCAAGCTCGACATCCCCGAATCCGGCGGCGCCCTTCCAGACTTCCTAGCCGAAATCAAATGGAACCTCAACTGGATGCTCTCCCTCCAGGACCTCACCGACGGAGGCATGTGGCACAAACAAACCAGCCTCCACTTCTGCGCCTTCATCATGCCGCAGGACGACCACCTCCCAAGCGAAATCATCGGCACGGGCGCCGCCCCCTACAAAAGCACCTGCGCGACCGCCGACCTCGCCGCCGTCATGGCCATCGCCGCCCGCTGCTACCAGCCCTTCGATCCAACTTTCGCCGCCCGCTGCCTCGCGTCTAGCCGCCTTGCCTGGACTTGGGCCCGCGAGCACCCCTACGTCACCTTCAACAACCCGCCCACCGTCCTCACCGGCAACTACGGCGACACCGACTGCACCGACGAACTCCTCTGGGCCTCCGCCGAACTCTTCCGCACCACCCTCGAACCCCAGTACGAACCCGCCCTGCTCGAATCCATCAAGCCGCTGCTCCCCAATCTAAAAATCACCATCCCTTCGTGGAACAACGTAGCCTCCCTCGGCCTCTGGGCCTACGCCTTCTCACCCAGGCACAAGCTCAGTCCCGTCGTCGAGTCCATCCAGCAAGCCACCCAAACCGCCGCCGCCGAACTCATCGCCCGCACCCACACCAGCGGCTACGGCACCACCCTCTCGATCGCCGACTACCACTGGGGCTCCAACTCCAACGCCGGCAACCAGTCCCTCCTCCTACTCGTCGCCAATCGCTTCGAACCCAACCAAGCCGCGGTCGACGCAGCCCTCTCCAACCTGCATTACTTAGTAGGCCGCAACTGCTTTGGTGTCTCCTGGGTCACGCAGCTTGGCCACCGCCCCTTCCAACATCCCCACCATCGCCCCAGCGCCGCCGACGGCATCGCCGCCCCCTGGCCCGGCCTTCTCTCCGGCGGCCCCAACGCCCACGGCGGAGACGCCGTCGCCGATGCTCTCCCCAAAGCCCCACCCATGCGCATGTGGCTCGACGACCAGCGCGCCTACTCCATGAACGAAATCGCCATCAACTGGAACGCCCCACTAGTCTTCCTGCTAGCCGCCGCCAACAGCCCCCGCGCCTAACGCGCTTCTTCCCACAACCTCGTCATCTCGACCGGAGCATCACGCTCTTGTCTTTGTGATGCGCAGTGGAGAGACCCCTGTATTTCGCAGCTGCCTTCGCTCGTCCTCTTACCCCAAGCGCTCAGCTAACAGCCGCCTTCAACGCCCCACGCGCCGCCTCCAGCACCAACTTCACCTCAGCCTCTCCATGAGCCGCGCTCACAAACGCAGCCTCGTACTGGCTCGGCGGCAGCCAAACCCCCCGCTCCAACATCCCGCGATGAAACCGCGCAAACATCGCCGTATCCGAAGTTGCCGCACTAGCAAAATCCACCACTCTCTGCGGCGTAAAAAACCACGTAAACATGCTTCCCACCATGTTCGTGGTCATCGCAATTCCTTCTTGCGCCGCCAGCTTCGCTACTCCCTCGGCAATCGCCGTGGTCGTCTCCTCGAGCTTCGGATAAATCTCCGCCTGCCCCTCCAGAATCGCGGACAACGTAGCAATCCCCGCGGCCATCGCCAGCGGATTCCCACTCAGCGTTCCCGCCTGGTACACCGGCCCCAGGGGCGCCAGACAATCCATCACATCCGCGCGCCCGCCAAACACACCAACCGGCAATCCTCCTCCAACAATCTTCCCCAGCGTCGTCAAATCCGGAAGCCCACCAATCTCCTCCGCAAAAAACTCCTGAGCCCCTCCCGCAGCCAGCCGAAATCCAACCATCACCTCATCGAAAATCAGCAGCGCCCCATGCTTCCACGTAATCTCCCGCAGCGCCTTCAGATAGCCAGGCTCCGGCAAAATTGTTCCCGCATTGCCAACCACCGGCTCCAGAATCACGCACGCGATTTGATCGGGATGCGCCGCAAACGCCGCTTCCACCACACTCAAATCGTTGTACGGCAGCGCCAGAGTATGCATCACCGTCTCCGCCGGAACCCCCGCCGACCCCGGAACCCCAAACGTCGCCACACCACTCCCCGCCTTCACCAGCAGCGCGTCCGCATGCCCGTGATAGCAGCCTTCAAACTTGACAATGAAGTTCCGCCCCGTAAACCCGCGCGCCACCCGTATCGCCGACATGCAAGCTTCCGTCCCTGAACTCACAAACCGCATCTTCTGCACTGACGGATAGCACCGTTGCACCAACTCGGCCAGATCCGCCTCAGCCGCCGTGCTCGCTCCAAACGACGCACTCTTCCCCGCTGCCTCGCGTATCGCTGCGACCGCCGGTGGAAACGCGTGCCCCAGCAACATCGGCCCCCACGACCCAAACATATCCACAAAGCGATTACCGTCCGCATCGAACAGGTAAGCGCCTTCGGCACGTTCCACAAACGGCGGATGCCCGCCAACCGCGCGGAATGCGCGCACCGGCGAGTCCACCCCACCCGGCAGAAATCCTTCAGCGCGCTGCTGCAACTGCGCCGACCGTGCAAAAGATAAGCTCATATCCACGAGTATAGAAGTGGCCGTCACACCCACTCCGAAATCCGGCTGATAAACTTTCTCTGCAACCATCCACCAACTGAAGGCGGCCCCTGTGGCAAAATCAAACTCCGGCAACGATGAGCAATCGCCGCGTGAAGGCTCTGCCGCCTCACAGCCACCATCCAAAACCTCCCCCATCCACAAAGAAGCCCGCGCGCTCCGCAGCGACGACCACGCCATCGTCTCCACCGATCGCCACGTCCTCGCCAACGACCGCATCAAGGGCCTCGCCCGCCGCACCTTCAACAAGCACGTCCTCAGCGAAATCGGTGGCTTCTCCGGCCTCTTCCAACTCGACGCCGAGCGATTCCCCGACCCCGTCCTGGTCTCCACCACAGACGGCGTCGGCAGCAAGCTCGAGCTCGCCATCCAGCTCGGCCTCCACTCCTCCATCGGCGCCGACCTCGTCAATCACTGCGTCAACGACATCGCCGTGCAAGGCGCCACACCCCTCTTCTTCCTCGACTACTTCGCCGCCGGCCACATCGATCCCGACGTCGTTCAGCAAGTCATCAGCGGCCTCGTCGACGCCTGCAAGGCTAACGCCTGCGCCCTCCTCGGCGGCGAAACCGCCGAAACCCCCTGGCTCTACGGCAATACCGACTACGAGCTAGCCGGCTTCATGACCGGCGTCGTCAGCCGCTCCCGCCTGCTTTCGGGCGATGCCATCCGCGAAGGCGACTGCCTCCTCGGACTCCCGTCCAACGGCCTCCACACCACCGGCTATTCGCTCGCGCTGAAGCTGCTCCTCGAGACCGCCCACTACCGCCCCGATCAGTACATCAACGAGCTCGGCGACAAGGTCGGCGCAGCCCTCATGCGCCCCCACCGCAGCTACCTCGCGCCCATCCGCAAACTCATTCAAGCGGAAGTCGTCACCGGCTTCTCGCACATCACCGGCGGCGGCCTCACCGAAAATCTTCCCCGCATCCTCCCCCGCGGCCTCGCCGCCCACGTCGACCTCTCCACTTGGGATCCACCGCCGCTCTTCACCCACCTCAAGCAGCTAGGCGGCCTGGATCACGACGAGATGTTCCGCACATTCAACATGGGCATCGGCCTCGTTGCCGTAGTCCCCGCCGACCTCGTCAAGAAGGCGCGCCTAACCCTCACGCGCATGAACGAGCGCTCCATCATCCTCGGCCGCGTGATCCGCAAATCCTCCCCCCGCATCCTCTATAGCTAAAGCGATTCGAGTCGAATCTAGCGCCCCGCCGGCACAGCCATCCCCGCAAACTGCGTCCGGTACACAATCACACCCAGAATCAGCACCAGCGCCTGGAAGTACAAAAACGTGCGCGTGCTCGGCTTCTCCGGCTCAGGCCCAAACGCCCGCCACGCCATGCCCAGCCCCACAATCAGGAAGATCCAAAGCGTCGACGGCCCGAACAAATCGCCATTCGTAATCGACAGTGCAAATAACACCCCGCACGTCAGAGCAATCAATCCCCGCTGCAGCCGCGACAACGCAAACGTAGCCTGCGCCCCATCCAGCCCCAGCAACGGAAACAGGTTGATGAAATTAACCCACGCGCCCACATACACTAGCACCATAAAAATCTGCGCGTGCGTCGACAGAAAGAATCCATAGCAGGCAAACACCGCCAGCAGCCCATACAGCGGCCCCGCCAGCGAGATCGACGCCAAATCCTCCAGCGACACGCCTTGCGAATACCACCGCACATACGCGCCCATCATCGGCACAAACACCGGTAGCTCAGCCTTCAACCCCCGCCGCTTGCACGCCACGTAATGCCCCATCTCGTGAATGAAGAGGCATGCAAGAAATCCCGCCGCAAACTTCCAACCAAACAGCACCCAATAGATCCCGAAGAACGCCACCAGGCTCAACAGGAACTTCAGCTTGAACAACAGGAACAGCAGCGATTTGATCTTCAACAGGAACAGCGCGATCGGCGCAAACGGCCCCAGCCGTTTGGTCCACTTCGCCTTCTGATCCTCACCCGCCTTCAGCCGCGCATCAATCTGCGCGATATGCTGCCGCACGCTCTGCGCCTGGGGTGTCTCGTCCGGCAGCCACGCCAGCGCCGACCGCCAACGCTCCCGCGCCTCCACCCACTTCTGTTCCTGCTCCAACTCCTGCGCCGATCGCGCAATGTCGCTCAGGTGCACCCCATATGTCAGTGTCCGGCAATCCGGACACGCCAGCGTACCCTCCGGCAGCCAATGGCTGCACGACGGGCAATTATGAATCACCTCAGGCGGCGCGGGTTCGGGCGGAAGTACGGTTGCATTCGTAGTAGACACTGCATTCACATTCTATTGGACGCGCCACCACCTCATACGACGCGCCCTCCACAAACCGCGCCGCAAGGCCCGTTTACAATCGCTTCCATGCTCCCGCGCCTCCTCCTCCTCACTCTCTCCCTAACCCCTCCCCGCGCCTCTCCTCGCCCAGCAACCTCCCTCCGCCGTCATCGCCGACCCCGCACCCGACCCCGCGCACCCACCCGCCACACAATCCTTCCAGATTCCCAGCCACGGCGATAAGCTCAACGCCTTTGTCTACATCGCCGCCGGCGCCACCCTCCACCCCACCGTCATCCTTTTGCACGGCTTTCCCGGCAATGAGCGCAACCTCGACCTCGCCCAGGCATCCGTCGCGCCGGCTGGAACGTCCTCTTCTTCGACTACCGCGGTTCCTGGGGCACCTCCGGCAGTTTCTCCTTCAGCAACTCCATGCAGGACACCGAAGCCTCCATCGCCTACCTCCGCGATCCCGCCAACGCCGCGCGCCTTCATTCCGACCCGTCCAACATCGTCCTCATCGGCCACAGCATGGGCGGCATGATCGCCGCGAACATCGGCGCGCACGATCCCGCCATCCGCGCCATCGGCCTCATCTCCGCCGCCAACATGGCAAGTGGTCGCCTCTCCGTCGTCAAGCCCGACGAAGTCATCAACGTCCCAAACCTCGCCGCCCACCTCGACAAGGTGGGCCTCTACCCTCTCGCCGGCTGCACCGCCGAATCGCTCGCCACAGAACTCCTCGCCAACACCGCCCGTTGGAACTTCCCCGACTTCGCCCCCCTCCTCAACCCGCGCCCCATCCTCATCATCACCTCCGACGACAACCTCGCTCCCCCCAACGATCTCCTCGCCGCCAACCTCCGCTCCCTCCACGACCCGCACCTCACCACCCTTCACCTCGCCACCGACCACATCTACAGCGGCGCCCGCATCGCCCTCGAAACTGCCGTCATCGACTGGCTCAACCAGCTACCCAAATAGCCCGCAGCGTCTTCCGCACGTCCGCTACATCTAACCTCCCATGTCCAAGCCGCCCGACAGCCTCTTCACCCCGCTCACCCAGCGCAGCATCACTCTCCCCAACCGCATCGTCGTCTCTCCAATGTGCGAGTACAGCTCCGTCGACGGCCACGCCAACGACTGGCATCTCGTTCACCTCGGCAGCCGCGCGATCGGTGGCGCGGGCACCGTCATCACCGAAGCCGCTGCCGTCAGCCCCGAAGGCCGCATCACCCCCGGCGACCTCGGCATCTACTCCGACGACCACATCCCCTTTCTCTCCCGCATCACCACCTTCCTCAAGGAGCACGGCGCTGTCCCCGGCATCCAACTCGCGCACGCCGGCCGCAAAGCCAGCATGTCCGTCCCCTGGGTCACTCCATCGCACAACGTCACTCCTGCGGAAGGCGGCTGGACCAACGTGGTCGCCCCCTCCGCCCTCCGCTTCCACGACGAGTACCCCATCCCCCAGGCCCTCGACCGCGCCGGCATGGACAAAATCCTCGCCGACTTCACCGCCGCAGCCCACCGCGCCGCCGCCGCCGGTTTTCTCCTGGCCGAAGTCCACTCTGCCCACGGCTATCTCGCCCACGAGTTCCTCTCCCCACTCTCCAACACCCGCACCGACGAGTACGGCGGCAGCCTGGCTAACCGAGCAAAGTTCCCCCTCGAAATCATCCGCGCCGTACGTACAGCTTTTCCGGCTGACCTCCCCGTATGGGTCCGCGTCTCCGCCACCGATTGGGTCGACGGCGGCCTCACCATCGACGAAATCGTAGAATTCGCCCACCTCGTCAAAGCCGAGGGCATCGACCTCCTCGACGTCTCCTCCGGCGGCAATGACCCCCGCCAGCAGATCCCCATCGGTGCCGGTTATCAGGTAGCCTTCGCCGACCGAATCCGCCGCGAAACCGGCCTCGCCACTGGCGCCGTCGGCATGATCACCGACCCCGCCCAGGCCGATCAGATCATCCGCACCCACCAGGCCGACGTCGTCCTCCTAGCCCGCGAGCTCCTCCGTGAACCCTACTGGCCCCTCCGCGCCGCCGACCAGCTCCATCAACCCGCCAGCTGGCCAGTCCAGTACGAACGTGCCGCCAAGGGCAAAGTCCAGCGCCGCGAACCCCTGAAGAGCTAGTTCTCCGTTGTCAGTTTTCAGTTCTCATTTATGAGCTTTGGCCCTCACGACCGCTTCGAGCGTCACCACCGGGAACTGACAATTGAGAACTGACAACCCCTTCTCATCCCCACCCAACTCTTCAAGTAAACCTCGAACCCCTGTTAACCAATCTGATACCGGGTGCACTCATAGGTGAACCACAGGCGGAACCGGCCTTACTACTAGTTGAGCCTGTCTGCGATCCTATACGTTAGTAACTCAGATCTTAGTGACGTCACATCATCCAATTCGTAAAGCAGTTACCCCCGAGCCAACCGTCATTCCGGACAAGCTCTACTTCCGCATTGGCGATGTAGCCAAGCTATGCGACGTGCCCGCCTACGTCCTTCGCTTCTGGGAGACCGAGTTCCCGCAGCTCAAGCCCAACAAGGGCGGCACCGGCCAACGCCTCTACCGCAAGCGCGACGTCGAGATGGCTCTCCGCATCAAGAGCCTGCTCTACGACCAGGGCTACACCATCCCCGGCGCCCGCCAGGTCTTCTCCACCGAGTCCAAAACCAAGGAAGCCCCCGAAGCCACCCCGCAGCTCGCCGTCGCCCCCGCACCCACGCCCGAGCCTGCATCCCCGATCGATGTAGGTGAAACCATCCGCCAGGAAGCCCACCGCCGCGAGCAGCTCTCTTCGCTCCGCTCCGAGCTCCGCTCCCTCGCCGACCTCCTCGCGAAGCCCGCCTCGCCCGACCATCCTGCACCCGCCGCCACAGCTCCCGCTTCCATCGAAGCCAAGCCAAAATCCCCGCGCCCCCGCCTCGTCCTCGAGCCCAAGCCCGACGCCAAGGCACCCCGCCTCATCGATCAAGGCGACCTCTTCCCCTCCGAGTGACCTTCTGATCCGCCTCTGACCTCCTGTACCCTGACCCTGGGCCAGTTGCTGCTGCTCCGTTTTCGTCGTCATCTTGACCGTGTCGCTGCCGTTGTTCGTTTTTCGTCGTCATCCTGAGCGTAGCGAAGGACCCCTGTATTGGCTTTCTTTCTGTCATTCCCTCTGGGAATCTGCTTCTCCTCTCCAAGTATCAATACGAGCACCTAACACCATGACCGCCTCCGCACCCTCGCTTCCGACTCCTCCCTCACCCCGGAAGCGAACCCACACCGCCGGCTCAGCCGCCATCCTCCTCATGCTGAGCTCCTTCGGCTCTGGTCTGCTTGCGCTCGTGCGCATCCGCTACGTCAACTCCCTCTTTGGAGCGGGCGCCGCCCAGGACGCGTACCGCGCCGCCTTCACCCTCCCCGACCTCCTCAACTACTTCCTCATCGGCGGTGCCGCCTCCATCTCCCTCATCACCATCCTCAACCGCTATCGCGAAGCCTGCGACGAAGAAGGTGGCGACCGCGCGCTCTCCGTAATCCTCACCACAATGCTCGTCGTCCTCGGCATCGGTGTCCTACTCGCAGAAATCTTCGCTCCTGAATACGTCTGGCTAGCCAATAAAGGCTTCCGCTCCGATCCCGTCCGCGCCGCCCTCTGCACCGCGCTCACCCGTATCATCCTTCCCGCACAGCTCTTCTTCTTCATCGGCAGCGTGATGAGCTCGCGCCTCCAGGTCCGAAAGATCTTCATCTACCAGGCCTTCACCCCGCTGATCTACAACGGCGGCATCATCCTCGGCGCCATCCTCCTCCACACCCGCCTCGGCATCTACTCCCTCGCCATCGGCGTCATCGCGGGCGTCCTCATCGGCTCTGCCCTGCTCAACACGCTGGGAGCCTTCCGCACCGGATTCCACTACACCCCGCTCGTCAACTTCAAAGCCCCCGCCTTCCTCGAGTGGCTCAAGCTTTCTCTCCCCCTCATGATCGGCGTCTCGCTCGTCATGTTCGACGGCATCTTCCTCAAGTACTTCGCCTCCGTCCAACATGGCGGCATCACCCTCATCGGCAACGCGAAGGACCTCTTCAACGCCCCGTTCAATATCATCGGTGCAGCCGCTGGTGCAGCCTCCCTCCCCTTCTTCGCGTCGCTCTTCCAGCAGAACCGCAGCTACGATTTCTCCGCGTCCGTAGGCCGTTCCGTCTCTCGACTCTTCGCTGTTGGCATGCTCGTCTCCGCCTGGATGATCGCCCTCGCCCCCTGGCTAATGGACCTCTTCAAGAGCGGCAAGTTCAATCACACCGACGTCCTCTCCGTCACCCACCTCTTCCAGATCCTCTCCATCACTCTCCCGCTCTGGGCCGTCCAAGGCATCTACGCTCGCGCCTTCTACGCCGCATCCGACACGCGCACCCCCGCAATCACCGGCACCGTCATCACCGTCCTCTCCATCCCGCTCTACTGGGCGCTCTTCAAAGTCCACGGCCTCACAGGCCTCGCCATCGCCTCCGACATCGGCATCCTCATCCAGACCGCAATCCTCGCCATCCTCCTCCACCGCAAGCGCCTAGTCAGCCTCTCGCACCTCGAATACGCAGAGCTAGCCCGTGCCCTCGCCGCCGCTCTCCTCGCCTTCATCGCCACCTACACTGCCGTTCACGCGATCGTCCGAGCCCTCCCCAACCTCCCCGGCGGCCACAAAGCCGACCTCCTCCTCCTCGTCGCCGGAAGCACCGCCTGGGCCATCGCCGCGTTCCTCGTCCTCCTGGCCCTCCGCTCCAAACTCCCCGCCCAGATCCTCCGCCGCAAAACCGCATAGCTGCCTCACCTGAACTGACAACTCAAAACTGACAACTGACCACCCCCTTTCATCCCCCCTCCCTCCCCCTTCACCCCGCATTTCCCACCACTTACTGCTCTCGTTTCGCCCTACACCCCCTGCGCAGGTAGAATAAAAGAGTTCCGCCGCGACGATTCGCATCGTATGGGGGAACGACCGGAGACCAATGCTGTTGCCACGCCCGTGGCACTTCGCAGCACGAGGGGCCGGTCGTCGGGCGCTCTGTCATCTGGGACTTTGAATACCAGGCGTGGGCGTGTCCGGCTATCTGATCTAAGGAGCTTTCCGCTTTGTCTACCAACACCGACCGTTTCCTCTTTACCAGTGAGTCCGTGACCGAAGGTCATCCCGACAAGATCGCCGACCAGATCTCCGACGCCATCCTCGACGCCTGCCTCGCGGAAGATCCCTACAGCCGCGTTGCCTGCGAGACCCTCACCTGCACCGGCCTCGTCGTCGTCGCCGGAGAGATCACCACCAAGGCCTACGTCGACTTCCAGACCCTCGTCCGCGAAACGGTC
>Ga0302228_10000174_pt1 | contig 59714 bp, 57 predicted proteins | sample II_Palsa_N1_2_FD_193519 | JGI IMG/M metagenome (GOLD analysis project Ga0302228, IMG submission 193519) | Peat permafrost microbial communities from Stordalen Mire near Abisko, Sweden - II_Palsa_N1_2 | ecosystem: Environmental > Terrestrial > Soil > Palsa > Peat permafrost | place: Sweden... | reverse complement strand
CTCAAGCGTTCGTTCGAGCCACGCATAGGGTTCGATACCGTTAAGGCGAGCCGTCCCGATGAGGGAATACATCGTTGCCGCCGCCCGGGCGCCTCGTGGAGAACCCGCGAACATCCAGTTCGATCTGTTAGAGAAGCAATTCCATAAAAGATCCTATCGCTACTTTGTAGTTATCGAAGGTTAGCGCGGAATTGACAGCGGCGGCATCTGTTTGCAGGACCTGATGCGTGCATGGCTAGCGCAGCAACCTTCCATAATTTGTCGTACTTTCCTCGTGCGGTTTCATTTTTCGAGGAGAGTCGCCATGCCCAAATACTCACGCCTCAGATCTGGCCATATTCTTGCCCGGCGATGGTTCGCCAAGGCTGGCCTGGAAGCGCATGCTGATGCGTACATTCGCTATTTGACGGAACATGGATATGCCGTACCGACCGTGGAATGCTACTTCCGCTGTGTCGCGCATTTTTTGCACTGGGCCGTACAACAACATGCTGCCTTTCACGATGTCGGCGACGCTCTGATCGACCGCTTCATCCACGGACATCTGCCCCATTGTCAGTGCGCGCCGCAGTGCCGGAGAACGAGTGCGGACGTCCACGCTGCACTGATGCATTTTCTTGACATGTACGGCATCGCTCGCGCAACGCCAACTCCGATAGTGTCCGCTTCGATAGACGCCGAACTTGCAATCTTCACCCGGTACATGACGGAAGTTCGTGGACTTTCCGAGAGCACGCGTCACGTCCGACGGCGCCACATCGGTGAATTCCTCGCGGACTGCTTCCACGAACAGCCGATCGAGATATCGAAGATCGCTCCGGCGGACGTGGTCCGCTTTGTCATGCGTCGCACACGCGGGCTCACCCCTGGCTCGGTCAAGAGCGTCGGTGGTTCGCTTCATAGCTATTTGCGTTTCAAGGCGATCAGCGGGACGCCGGTCACAGCTCTTATCGCAGCATTGCCGCGAGTTGCCCTATGGCGCCTCGGTGGACTACCCGATGTTTTATCACCAGAAGAGGTCCAGCGACTGCTCAGCGCGTTCGATCGAAGTAACGCTACCGGCATGCGTGACTACGCAATCACGCGCTGTCTTTTGGACCTGGGCCTGCGTCGCACGGAAGTCGCGCATCTGTGCCTGGACGATATCGATTGGCGTGCAGGAATTCTGACCCTTCATGGCAAGGGCAAGCGAATCGACGTTGTGCCGCTACCCCGCCTGACCGGCCAGGCGATCGCAGCTTATCTGCAATACGGGCGCCCGCAGACCACACGGCGCGAGATCTTCGTACGTCATAGACCACCGCTGAACGCTGGGGCCGACCTCGACATCGTACGAAACGCGGTACGTTACGCTGCCAAACGTTGCGGGCTGGAGCAGCGAGTGCGCGGCACGCATATTTTTCGGCACACGATAGCCTGCCGGATGGCACAGGGTGGTGCGCCATTCAAGCAGATCGCTGACTTGTTGCGACACCGTGACCTCGACACAACTACCATTTATGCGAAGGTCGATCTTCCGTCGCTTCGGCGGGTGGCGCTTCCGTGGCCCGGGAGTCACTCATGAGGACACATACGCCATTCTCGAGATGGATCGATGAGTACCTCGCTGTTCGCCGGCAGGCCGGTTTCGCCCTCAAGGTTGAGGAAGAGGAACTGCGACGCTTCGCGCGCTTCACTGAAGCGATCGGTCATCTTGGTCCTCTAACCGTACAACTTGCCGCCCGGTGGGCGAGCAGTTCCAGCAGTGGACGTCGGCTGACGGCGGCACGCAGGATCGAAGTACTCCGACCTTTTTCAGCCTACTGTCGCCAGTTTGATCCCGCAACCGAGGTCCCACCGCGACGACTTTTCGGAGGTGCCCATCGACGGTTGGTCCCACACATATTTACGGATGACGAGATCCTTGGCCTGCTCGCTGCTTGCGACCAGCTGTATCCACCGGGCGGCTTACGCGGGGCTACCTGCGCAACGATCTTCGGATTGATGGCGGCAACAGGTCTCAGGATCTCCGAAGCTACGGGACTTGCCCGCACGGACGTTAATCTCGAACAACGGCTGCTGCAGATTCGGCATGCCAAGTATGGCAAATCGCGTTGGGTACCTATCCATCGCACCACGGCTGCAGCTTTGCTCCGCTATATCGGGAAGCGAGACCTCGATCCTCTAGCTGCCGACACCGAATCATTCTTCGTGTTCGACTACGGTCGCCCCGCCACGACACGGCGTGTCGAGTATGCCTTCAGGGTACTGCGTTCTGCCTTGCAATGGCACGCTCGCGGTGATCACCCTAGTGTCGTGAGTTAGAAGTTCGTTGAATCAATTCCCTGTTCTTTCCGGAATGACAAAGTGCTGATTAAAAAGTCGCTCGGACTCGCGCAGTCCTTCTTCCGTAAAGATCACGGACTTCGTCTTGTTGACAGGGTCTTCGATGAAGCCTCGTTCATGGAGTCGACTCAGCACATCCCAGTCGAAGCCCTTCCATGCACGGTATCGGTCATGCAGGGTCAGGTAGAGAAGCGCCAGAGAGACTTCATCAATTGCGTCGGTATTGATATTCATGATGCTCCTGCCGCAGCCTTTCGGACCCGCACACAAAACCGTTCGAGGCTGGCCAGGATCTCATCGGCCGACTTGCTCCAGACAAACGGTTTGGGGTTCGCGTTATAGACATCCAGGTAATGACGGATCGCGTCTTCGAGTTGACGTGTCGACCGATGCGTACCGCGTCGAAGGTATTTTTCAGTGAGCGCGGCAAACCATCGTTCGACCTGGTTAAGCCACGACGCCGAGGTGGGTGTGAAGTGAACATGGAAGCGGGGATGACGAGCGAACCAGGCTTTGATCGAGGAGGTTTTGTGCGTGCCATAGTTGTCCATCACCAGATGCACATCCAGGTAAGAAGGCACGCTGGCTTCGATGGTGCGCAGAAAACGCACGAATTCGCTGCTGCGATGGCGCCGATGTACCTCGCCGATCACTTCCCCGGTAGCGATGTCCAGCGCCGCGAACAGGGTGGTCGTGCCGTGACGCATGTAATCGTGGGTGCGTCGCTCAGCGATGCCGGGTGCCAACGGCAACATGGGTTGCGTGCGATCGAGCGCCTGAATCTGGCTCTTCTCGTCCACGCACAGCACCATAGCCTTGAGCGGCGGGTCCAGGTAAAGCCCGACGATATCTCGTACCTTGTCGACGAACATTGGATCAGTGGAGAGCTTGAACGTTTCCTGCCGATGCGGCTGCAAACCAAAAGCACGCCAGATCCGCGTGACCGCTGTCTGCGACAGTTTCATCTCGCGAGCCATCGTACGCGTACTCCAGTGAGTCGCTCCGACAGGCACGGATTCGAGCGTCTTCGCGATGAGCGCATCGACGCGCGCGTCATCAATCGTCCTCGGCGCGCCGGGACGTGGTGCATCGAGCAGTCCGTCCAGACGATGGATCACGAACCGCGCACGCCACTTCGAAACCGTTTGCTGAGTGACCCGCTGTTTCGCTGCAACTGTCTTGTTGTCCATGCCATCGGCACAGGCCAACACGATGCGCGCCCGCAACGCCAAGGCCTGCGCGGTCTTGCGTCGCATCGTCAGCGCTTGCAGTTCTTCACGCTCCGATTCGCTCAGCACGAGCTCGCCTTTGGGCCGTCCGCTCATCGTTGCCTCCTCGTATCAAGTGCCACACAGAACACTTTAGTACAAGATCGGCATCATTCAATGAATTTTTAACTCGGGACACTAGCCCGAGGCTGCATGATCTGCGGCACTCATTCGTCTGTCATCGGTTGCAGGATTGGTATGCCTGCGGACTGGATGTTGATCGCAGCATTCTTGCCTTGTCGACGTACCTCGGGGACGCCAAGGTCACGGACACCTACTGGTACGAAACAGCTACACCCGAGCTTCTAGAGATCGCGGCCCGGCGGTTTGTGCGCTCTGAGGGAGGTACATCGTGAAGCAACCCACCGTACAACCATTTCCCGTTCTGGTACAGAAGTTCTTTATGCAGCGGCTGCAGGAGCAGCGCCACGTAAGTCCTCGCACCGTCATGGCCTACCGCGACAGCTTCCGCTTGCTGCTTGCCTTTGCGTATCAGCGCTTGCACAAGCGACCTGCCGAGATCACGATCCAGGACCTCAGTGCACCATTCATCCTCGAGTTTCTTCGACATCTCGAAGAGGACCGGCACAACGCGATTCGAAGCCGCAATGCGAGATTCGCAGCCATCCGCTCGTTCATGGAATACGTTTCATTCGAGGAGCCGTCGGCATTGGCCATCACGCAGTCTGTGCTGGCAATCCCCATGAAGCGCTTTGAGCAGCCTCTCGTCGGATTTGTCTCCAGGCAGCATATCGAAGCTATCCTCGCTGCGCCGAATATCTCCACGTGGACGGGTCAGCGTGACCACATCATGCTGGCAACCCTGTATAACACCGGCGCACGCGTTTCCGAACTTTTGGAAATGCGTGGGTCCGATCTGGAATTCGGGCCCACCTTATGGGTACGCATCCACGGCAAGGGCCGCAAGGAACGCTCGGTTCCACTGTGGCCCGACACTGCCAAAGAACTCAGGCATTGGATGCGGCAGTATCCGCGTGAACTTCACGAACCGCTGTTTCCTGGTCGATCTGGCGACCCGCTCACGCGCGTCGGTTTCACTGAGCGACTGAAGCTTGCTGTACAGACTGCGTCACGGCAGTTTCCCGAACTTGCTAAGCATCGCATTTCTCCGCACGTTATTCGACATTCGGTCGCGATGCATATGCTGCAATCCGGCGTCGACATTACCGTTATCGCATTGTGGCTCGGTCACGAAAGTCCCGTCACTACGCATCGTTACGTTGAAGCCGATCTGCAGATGAAGGACCGGGCATTACAAGCCCTTCAGGCACCGTCGCGCAAGGCATTCCGTTACAAGCCGAAGGACGACCTGCTTCGGTTCCTGCAAGGCCTGTAGTTATGTAAGCTCGATAGCCGATGCCGGAATCCTATCAATGTTTGCCTCGATGCCACGACCTCGATAATCCGGGGACGCGGCATCGTTTCGCAGGTGTCTGCTCCGGCCATCCTGATAGAACTTTCCATAACTACAAAGTAGCGATAGGATCTGTTAGAGAAGCAATTCCATAAAAGGGGGAACTGGATGTTCGCGGGTTCTCCACGAGGCGCCCGGGCGGCGGCAACGATGTATTCCCTCATCGGGACGGCTCGCCTTAACGGTATCGAACCCTATGCGTGGCTCGAACGAACGCTTGAGAAACTGCCGTCGTATCCCGTCAATCGCGTGCACGAGCTCTTGCCGCCCGCCCGTTAAAACACCTCCAAACCATGGACATTCTCGACTCGCTTCGGCAGGCGCCTAGCGCCGAGCTATATCGCCTCTATCTTGCTATCGGCAAATTGCTTGATGACCCGCGACGTATTCTCGAAATACGTCAACGCCTGCATCTGGGGATGGCCGTCAACTACATCGGCGACAACCCGCTTGGGCCGCCGGAGAAAGGCACCATAGTTGAACTCCGGCAGACACAGGCAGTGGTTCAAGACAGCGCAACTCGACGCCGTTGGGGCGTGCTCTACGCAGCGATCATCCCAGAAACTTCGAGTGCTCAGCCTCACGTCGAACCGACACCGCCGCCGAGAACGCAGCGTGAAGAGTTCTTCATCGGTGACACAGTTAGCTTCACTGACAAGCACCTAAGCGAACGCGTCGGAGTCGTCGTGAGGCTGAATGCCAAGACCGCGTCGGTCGCCGTTAATGACACCGATGGCCACTGGCGCGTTTCGTACTCTCTACTGCGAAAGATCGTCGACATTTAGCCGCGCAAAACCGCCCCAACGGGTTCCGCTGACGGATACTCAGAACAACATTATTTGGAAAGTGATGGGATGCCTAACGCTAAGTCTCGGTTAACTTTTCTCGACTACTATCTGCTCCCGGACATCAGTAAATTTCCGGCGCAAAAGTACGCTCGATATCCGCGCAACGGGGCGGCATATCAACGTGCGGAGAATCAGGGAGGAGAGAACGATGAGTGCGCTAACCGACGACGCCTGAACACCTTGGGCGAGATTGCGACAGACTGCTTCGATGTTGAGACGTTTTTTTAACTCTGAGTGCCTGATTACGCCTTTCGGTACGACGGGTCGATATCGCCGCGCGCACGACATGGGACTGATTGCCGGGTATCACCTGACCCACTCCGGTCGGACAGGCTTCTGACGAAGACGGCGACTTTTCCGAGGTCGCCCGGTCGGCGGAAGGCCGGATTTAGAGTTGCAACCCATCCTGTCAGTCAGAACACATGACATTTGCTAAAACGGACGCGTTCACATAGGAGTGTTAGATGTACGTGCTCGTCTACATCGCAGCCGCTGCCGCCGCAAACCTGACGGTCGCCCACTTTGGACCAGCCTCCATGCCGATCGTCGGTTTTCTGCTGATTGGGCTTGACCTCGCAGTGCGAGATCGACTCCATCTCAACTGGGGTGGCCGCGCACTGTGGGGGCGCATGCTCGTGCTGATCGTCGCGGCTGGTGGCATCAGTTACGCGCTCAATCCGGAATCGGCTTCAGTCGCTCTCGCATCACTCGTCGCATTCAATGCCGCAGCAATCGCGAGCGCTGTCGTCTTTCAGGCCGCGCACCGCTATCCGGTTCTGGCGCGTGCAAATGCGGCAAACGTCGTGGGCGCGGCCATCGACTCAATTATTTTCCCGTTAATCGCATTCGGCACCATCTTCCCGACTATCGCAGCGCTGCAGTTCGCAGCGAAGGTTGGGGGCGGAGCGCTGTGGTCGTGGGTCGTATTCCGCAATGTACGAGTTTCCCGATCTGGAGCCACGTGACAATCAGCAGGCTTCGTGCTTCAATTTTTATAAAACAGAGACTCCCTCTCCTCTCAAACTCGGTTACAAACCGGATTAGCGATAGCGGTGCAACTGTTTAAGGTTCAATGCCCGGGCTTTGTCGCTGCCCCATCAATGATTGATGGATCAGTCTCGCTGATACTTTCCAGCGAGTTGGACATCGTTTCCACGCCGACAGCGAGCACGGCACCTATAAGCACAACCAACAATCCGCATACAATCATCAGAACCCCTGTCAATCCCGCTTTTCTGTATACCAGAACCACGAAAAATGGCGACGCGATAGACGCCGCTCGACCGCACATGCTGCAGAAGCCCGTGCCGCGAAGCCTGATCGAAGTGGGAAACAGTTCTGGTATGTACATGTAGATGCCCAACGCCACGAACGTATAGATACCGATCTCGAGCGCAAGGCCGTCAATCAATACAGCGGCATTGCTCCGGAGTAGTGGATAGACCGTACCGAGCACGATAATCGCGAGGCATGTGAAAACAATTGACTGCTTCCTGAACACGCGATCTGCGATGAAGAACCCGACAAGGCCCCCGAGAGGAGCCCCAACGGACATAACGGCCGAGAAGCCCAGTGACGTGGCGACAGGAAATCCCGCTTTCACCATGAAGGTCGGGAGCCAGGATACGAAGCTGAAAATGGCGACAAGTGTCGAAACCGCTGTCAACGCACCGAGTATCGTGAGCGGCAACATTCTGGAAGCAAAGAGCGCCGAAAGTGGCATTGGTGTACTGCAGGGAAGACCCGTGCGTGTGACCAGCGGCAGCGGGCCGTGTTGTTTGCGCACCGATGCCTCGATCGCGCCCAGCACCCGCTCCGCTTCTTGCGTACGGCCAACCGATTCAAGCCAGCGCGGCGATTCCGGAAGACCTTTTCGCGCCGCCCAGACCGCGATCGCGCCCAGCCCTGCAACGCCAAACATCCAACGCCATCCGAGCGCCGGGATCACGAAATAGCCTATGACGGTCGACGCAAGAAAGCCGCAGTTGACCACAATCACAAGCAGCGACATCCATCGTCCACGATGCAACGGTGGGATAAATTCGAGCAACATGCCCGATGCCACCACGACCTCGGCACCCAATCCCACTCCCATAATGACGCGCAAGAGGGTTAGCGCTTCGATCGACGGCGCGATTGTGGCGCATAAGGAAGCCAGGCCGAATATCAGCAGATTGGCCTGGTAGGAATATCGGCGGCCGAACCGGTCGCCGAAGTACCCCGCAAATGCGGCGCCCACCAGCATGCCGGTGGCGCCCGCGGACAGGAACCAGGCATTTGCATCGACAGTTGAGAACCCTTCCTGCACCATCTTGGCCATCACACCGCCGGCAAGATAGACGTCAAAGGCGTCGACGAATGCGCCAGCGCCAATCAGCCAGAGCAACCTTCTGTGAAAGCGGCCAATTGGAAGCCGGTCAAGTCGAGCGCCCGCGTTCACTGTCTGCGACTTGGTCATGGGAACTCTGTTCGCGGAGCATAACAGGTGAAATGTATCACCCGCGTAGTGCGCCGTCATCCGATAGCGGACGCGGCGGCGAACATCCATCTGAGCGCTGAAACGTCAAATGCCCTTCTGCGCGTTCCCGGGGTAGCGCCTATTGCTGCCGGTTCAGGACCGCGGACACAGTCTTTTCCCATCCGGAGATGCGCAGTCAAGGCTGCGGTTGAGGGGCCCGTTGATTCGCGGCACCTGCCGCGTCCGCCAGTGCACGCAGTACCGGCGGAATGTCCATGCGCGGCACCACGGCCTCGATCAGCACAAGCCGGTCGTTGAACGTGCCAGCTGTTGCAAGCGCGTCCCGCAACTGCCCCACGGTCGACACCCGTGCGCTGAAGCTGCGGGATCTTTTGCCTAATGCAGCGGGCAACGCGGTCCAGTCCCAATGAGCAACATCGTTGTACAGCGCTTGCGCACCATGAATTGCGCGTTCGACGGTGTAACCATCGTTGTTGACCAAGACGACCAGTGCGTTCACATGCTGCCGGATCAACGTGCCGAGTTCGGCAATCGTCAGTTGTGCCGATCCGTCGCCGATCAGAAGAACCGGGCGGCGCTGCGGTGCCGCGAGCGCTGCGCCAAGAAGCGCGGGCAACGTGTATCCAATGGACGCCCAAAGCGGTTGCCCGATAAACACGGTATCGTCGGGCAAGCGGTGCGACCCTAGGCCGTAGAACGATGTGCCTTGCTCCGCGATAACCAGATCACCCGGGCGCAACGCCGCACTCACGACATCCCATAGCGCTTCCTGTGAAAGCGGTTTGCCCTCGCTGCGCTCCTGAACCACGCGCTCCTGCACCGAGGCGACCTTACGCGCCGCAAACGGTCCACGGGCTGCACAAATATCACGTAATGCATCAAGCGCGTCGCCGAGTTCGATTGGCCCATATTGTTTTCCTGCGATGCTCGATGACCGGGCTCCGACATCGATCATGCGCTCGAGCGGCAGTCGTTGCGTGAAGAAGCCACTCGTCAGGTCGGTGAATCGCACGCCGGCCTTGATCAGCACATCGGAATCTTCGATCGCTTCGCGCACGTCAGGAGCGCTAGCTGCACCGTTGTATATGCCGAGATACGCAGGGTGCATCTCGTTGACCACCCGGCGCCCCCACAGCAGCGTCGCGTGCGGCAAATTCCCTGTGTCAATGAGCGCGCGCAGGTTGTCCTGCGCGCCCATCCTGTGGACGAATATATCGGCTAGCAGTGCTGCGTGAGAAGCGTTTTCCATCAGGTCCCCTGCCGCCGCCGCAAATTGCCGCAATGCGTCGGGGTCTGTCGTGTTACCGACGCCGGCAAGGGGTCCAGCAGGTGGGCGCACCGCCAATTCCGTCAGATCCGAGGGCAGCACGAGATACCCTGGCCGCCGGTGCGTGATGACACTTTCCAAAACACGATCGATCTCGGCGCAGGCGTTGTTTTCGTCGAGCGCTGCTTGTGCACAGACCACTTCGCTTGCCATTCGCGCAAAGACGCCGAAATCACCCGTGCCGAGTGTGTGATGCGTTCGCTCATGGGCAGATTGCACGGCGCGAGCCGGCGCGCCTACGAGATGAACCACGGGCACGTGCTCCGCGTAACTGCCCGCGATGGCATTGATTGCACTCAGTTCGCCAACGCCGAAAGTCGTGCACAGAACGCCGATGCCACGAATCCGCGCGTAGCCATCCGCAGCGTAACCGGCGCCGAGTTCATTTGCGCAGCCAACCCACTGCATGCGCTCATCACGCTCAATATGGTCGAGCATGGCCAGCGTAAAGTCGCCGGGAACACCGAAAATCCGCTCGGCCCCGAGTTCGGACAGGCGCTCCAGAAGATAATCGACTACGGTATAAGCTTTTGACATAACAATACTCCAGTGTGTCACCGTGCGCTCTGCAAGGCATCGGAATACAGGGGGACCACCATGCGCTCGAGCATGGCTTGCTGTTGTGCGCCAAATACATCGCGTTCATCGGGCGAGGCCGAAATGATCGGTCTCTCCACGGTGATCTTGATCGCGTTGCAGTTGTCGACGAAATAGGCGCCTACAACCGAGGCCAGTTCAAATCCGAGTTCGCCTGCCACATTACGCGCGCAAAAAAAGTTCGAGCGCAGCGCCGCCTCGTACGCGTCCTTCGTTACGAAAAGCACGTCGAAAGTAAGCCGATTGATCCCTGCGTCCTTACTTCGGATCACGCGGGCCATGTCAAGCAGACGCTGGCTTCCAGATGGTGTGGCGTCTGGTGGCACGTCTTCGATCACGGAGAGCACCCTGTCATCGAGATTCTGTGAGCCAACCGGCTCGCCCACATCGAAGTAGTCCGCTCGCGCCTCGCCTGCGCTGCTCCATTCACGGCCGTTTGCATGGTAGAAATGGATCGGAAACAGCCGATCGCGAATGACGTCCTCATTTTGAAGAAGGTGATAAAGCGTCCATTCATAAGCGTCGGTTGCATCGATGTCGAGCAGCGACCCTGGGCCCGCCAACGCGACCGATGCTACACGTTCGATTTCTGCGTGATGCCGTTTCGCAAGCGCATCGGCATCACGGTCTATTGTCCGAAGCAATGCAACGGGACGCTCAGCGTCCGCCTCGACGAACTCGTATTCGGCCTCGGAGAGCGCCTCGGGAAACTCGCGTTGCACGAGATCGATGACCCCCTGCCGGATCGACGCGTACTTCGCAAGGAAGACGGGATCGCGCGTTCCGCTCGGCACGATTGCGCCGTAAAAGCCATCGGTATAGCGAAAGCTCACCAGATTGGGCGAGAGCGGATAGGCAATATTGCCGGCCGTCGATTCGCGCCCTGGATAGCCGTAGTGGACCAGATAATGGGTCAGCAGGCTTGCCAGCTTGTCAGCCGCGTCGGCCGTGCGCGCACGCGTTCGGACAATGATGCCGAGCTCCCGTTCCGACGTTGCGAGGTGTCGAGCCTGCACACCATTGCGCCCATACACGAGAATATCGTCGGGTATCGCGAGCAGATCCGCCGGATCCAGGTGTATTAGCGACACCTTGCGCAAACCAACGCGTCGCGCGCCCTCGAGCTTGATGCTCAACGGCCACGGCTTGCCGGTGCGATAGAAGCGGCTCTTGCGAATGCCTGCGGTGCGCGTATCAACGGCGAAGAACTCCGTTCTGGCCATCGCGAGCACGCCTTCAGGATAGAACTGCAACTGCGGGTGAGCTTCCTCATAGAGTGAATGCGCGGCGATGGAATATGGCGTGCAGCGGCGGCTCTCGTCGGGCGCGCTAAAAACCGCACGGCCGTCGTCGTAAATTTCCGCCACGAGGCAGTCAGATGGCGACCCGGGATCGCAGGCGAGTGCGCCGCACTCGAGCACGTGTCCCACGTGATAAGCAAGCCCCGGCGCGACACCGCGCCGGATCATATCGGCGGCGAAGAGCGCCACGTCACACGAGCGGCCCGCGAAGACATACTTCGCACCACTGTTCAGTGCCGCGAGTAGCGGATGGATACCCATCTGGCCAACGATCGTGCTCTCGCGCAGCGCCGCTTCATCCAGCACAGGTCCCGCGCCGACCGGGCGTAATGCGCCAGCGCGCAGTTCAGCGACCACGGTAGCCGGATCGAGTTCGGATCGGATCACGGCTACCTTCGTGTCGCGCACGCCGAGTTCTTCGAATACCTCTTTCGCGACCTCGAGCATCCCGTCGATATTGCGATCGCCGCCCGCCATTCCGCAGCTGCCGAGAATCACGGGCCCTTCGATACGCTCGCCCGCCTCGACCATCTTGCGAAAATCGTTCTTGACGGCATCACGCTCGAAATACTGGCTACCGGTACCCAGGTAATACGGGCCAGCGTCCATAGAACCGGCATCGGATATCACTGCGTCGATACGACCGGTGAGTGCCTTTTGCAGCGATTCCCGCGGGAATCCGTAGCCCAACGCCCCGCACGCGGAGACCACCCGGTAGATTAACTTGGCCATGCAATCTCTCCTGCTATGCATCGGACGACAACATGTCGTCCTCTAGATGCTGCAGGCAAAGTCTGCATGCTTTCTTGAGATGTGAAAAATACTGTCTTACGATGCCGGTATAAGCCGCGGATATAACTTGCGACGGGTCATTCCACTGCTGACTCGACACCGAATACCGGATGCTCGGCCAAGTGCTTTTTCACAAAGGCAGCTATGAAGTCGCGCACGGCTTCCCCAGCGGCAGCAAGCGGCGTCTCGGCAGAAGAAACGATGCTGGCCGTGAGCAAGATCGCGGGCTCGATGGCTTGCGTAAAAAAATAGCGGGCAGCTCATCCGCGCCACCAAGCGGCAAGAAGCCCTCTCCGACACCGGCCTGGACGGCCGCGAGCATCCCGTTGCTCAGGTCGGTTTCGGCAGCAACATGCGGTTCGATTCCCGCCTCTGCGAACAGCCGGTCGAGTACGGTTCGCGTGACATTCGGCGGATTCGGCAACACGAGCGGAAGGCCCGCGAGTTCCTGAAATTTGATCGATCCAGGCCAGACCGATCCGTTTGCAAGCCGCACCAGAAAGAGCCGCCTGTCGAATAGCGGTGCACAGACGCAATCGACGAACGGCGCCTCACTTTCGAAGAGCAAAGCGAGGTCGAGGGTCTGTTCGCGAACGCGCGCGGCCAATTGAAGGCTGGCCGCGGTCGTAAATCTCAGCCGAACTTTTGGCAACGCAGTGCGGCACGCCGCTATGATCGGCCCCGCGAGCAGCGACACCATCGAATCAGCCATGCCGATGTGCACACTGCCTTCGACTTCTTCGCCATGTCCGAGCACGACTTCAGGCAGACGTTCGATGCGCCGCAGAATCGCACTTGCTTCCAAGTAAAGCCGCTCCCCCGCAGCCGTGGCGGCCACGCCGCGCGCGCTCCGATGCAGCAGTCTGACATTGAGTTGCGCTTCGAGATCGGCAATCTGCTGGCTCAACGCTGGCTGCGCCACATGAGCGACCTGTGCCGCGCGTGAGAAGCTGCCGGCATCGACTATTGTCACGAAGTAACGCAACTGGCGGATTTTCATATACGACACCTCGCAGGAGCGATCAAGGCGAAGGTGTGCGCGTCCAGCGCATGATGGTTCCGCATGGACTGGAACGCCCGGGTTGGACGAGATAGTTTGCTCGTTGACTACGGGCACCTGATTCCTGAAAAGCGGAACGACGGGGGTGCGAACAGTCTACAGCGATACCGGCTTTCGCACAATCCGCGTTATTGAACACCAACGAGACGCGCAGCACCGGTCAGCTGCGAAGTTATCCGGCCGCAAAGGCCAAAATATCAGACGAAGTGTCCGGGAGTGCTCAATCCGCAACTGGAAAGTCGAAATACGTGTCGGGGTAAGGTTCCCTGGCAAGGGTGAAGTGCCACCATTCAGTGTCAAGTGGCTTAAAGCCCGCCTGGACCATCAGACTTTGCAATAGCAGGCGATTGGCCCTCTGCTGCGGAGAAACGCCCTGAGAATCGGGGTGCGAAAGCGGGCTAAAACAATCATAGCCGGTCCCGAGGTCCAGACTGTTGTCCGGCGCTCGTTGCGACGCCGGTGCAGCGCAACTGATCTGCTTGCGTCTGTGGTCATACGCGGGAATTCGGCTACCTGCGGGCATAATAGTCAGATCGACGGTGCTGCCACGGCTGTGTCCTGAACGGTAAGCAATGTAGCCATCACTAAAGAGTTGGTTTTTTTCAACTTGAGGATAGAACTCCGTGCGCATTTTCGTGCTACTGAGATCCGTTGCCCACTTGGCAAAGTCGTCGACAGCCCTCTGCGGGCGGTAACAGTCGTAGACTTTCAATGTAAGCCCCATTGGCAATAATCGATCTTCAACCAACTTGAGTGCTTGTGCAGCTTGACTCGTCAGCAGACAGACCGGTGCGTCATAACCCTCAATCCTTCGGCCAACGAAGTTATGGTCAGTAAAATATCGCAAATCGTATTGAATCTCTGGCGCGATCGCATTCAGGTTCACGAAGTCGTTCGGTCGCTTATCATCCACTTGAAGATTGTCGGCTGCACAAACCGCCGGAATGCTAGCAAGCAGGGCACATAACAGTTTCATGTCTTCTCCAGGTTTCCAAAAGTTTAACTACCCACCTTTCCTCTGAATACGTAATAGCTGCAGAACGTGTAAATCAGCATCAGCGGAAAGATGAAGAGCCCTGCGCCCCAGAACATGAAGGATAGACTCGATGCTGGTGCTGCCGCCTGGACAAATGTCACCGAGAACGGAATCAAGTACGGCCAGAACGAGATAGCGAACATCAAATAGGCACAGATGAAAAGCACGATGATCGCCTTGAGCAGCAGTGCATCATCACCTCGGCGCGTGCTAATAACGATCGCAAAAATGTCCAGCAGTGCTACAAGTAGCACGACGAAGAGAACACGACGGTCCATCCACCGCTGCATAACTGTCAGATCAGAAGAGAGCGAATACAGGAACAAGCCGATCAGCAGCAGCAGTACGACTGCCGTCAGTTTCGGGATGCTGCGCAAGGCCGAATCGCGCGTCTTTCCTTCGCATTTCCTCGCAATCCATCCGGCCCCCGACAAAGCATAGCCAAAGCTCAGTGCAACGCCGCTGATCACCGAGAAACCGCTCAGCCAGCTCATGTTGTCGCCGACAAAACGGCCGTCGTCAACCGGCAGTCCATACGCCAGCGCACCGACCATCGCACCCTGCATAAAGGCCGCGCAGAGAGACCCCACGGAAAGCCCAATATTCCATATCCATCGCGAGCGATGCGCGTGAACCCGGAATTCGAAGGCGACGCCTCGAAATATCAGTCCGGCAAGCATCATGCATACGGGAATATAAAAAGCTGAGAGCAATGTCCCATAAGCCTCCGGGAAAGCCCCCCACAACACTACGCCTGCGACGATCAACCATGTTTCGTTACCGTCCCAGACGGGCGAGATCGCACCGAGCATATTCTTACGTTGTTCTGCGTCCGTGGTGTACCCAAAGAGAATCCCGACACCGAGATCGAATCCGTCGAGCAGCACATAGAGCAGCATGCTGACGGCGAGAATAATTGACCAATAGGTAATCACTTCCTGCTCCGTTTTTAGGAAAATCGAAACGCTGCCTACATTTCATCGACACCACGGGATGCAATGGAAAGCGGCCGGTTGGATAACCCTTGGGGCGATTTCGCCTGATACGCCGACTCGGGACCGAGATGCAGCAATTTGTAGATGTAGTACGTACCGAAGGAAAAAATCAGGACGTATGTCATACAGAAGATCGTCATGGAGGCTAATGCCGCGTTTGTCGTCAACGTGGGCGTGACCGCGTCGGCCGTTCTCAGCACGCCATAGACAGTCCACGGTTGGCGGCCGACTTCCGCGGTGAACCAGCCTGTCAGGATCGCGATGAATGGCAACGGAAAGGAAAGGTAAATAACCCAGAGCAAACCGCGTCTTTGCATCAGACGCCCCTTCCATGCCAGCCAGCTTCCGCCCCACGCGATCAACAGCATCAAGAGCCCGCACGCGACCATCACGCGAAAGGTCATGAACGGGAGCGCGACCGGAGGACGTTCCGAGCGTGGGAAGTCGACGAGGCCGACTTCCTTCGAGTCCAACGCCATCGAGGCGATCAGGCTGCCGAGTATGGGAATGGCAATCTGGTAACGATTGGCTTCCCGGTCCTCATCGGGCAAGGCAAACAGAACCTCCGACGCAGGCTGTTCGTCGTGCCACCGAGCCTCGATGGCAGCAAATTTAACCGGCTGATAGTTGTGCACGTAGTCGCCCACGAGATGCCCAAACACCAACTGCACCGGCATCAGGATGGCCGCCATAAACAGGCCCATGCGGAGCATCACCCTGGCTTCCGGCCTGGACTCGCCCCTCAACGCATACCACGCTCCCGCCGCGGCTATGCAAAATGCACCCGTAACGTAGGACGCCAGCAGCATGTGCGGAAAACGTACCCAGACAACAGGACTGAAGACAATCTTCATCCAGTCAACAGGCACGAACACACCGTTCACGAGCGTGTAGCCGACGGGATGCTGCATCCAGCTGTTGTTGACCATGATCCAGAAAGCAGACAGCGTCGTGCCGAACGCCACCATTGCGGTCGAGAACAGGTAGAACCCGGGACGCACACGGGAACGGCCAAACAGCATTACACCGAAGAACGAGGCTTCTAGCATGAAGGCGGTGAAGGTCTCATAGGTCAGCAATGGTCCCTGGATCGGTCCCGAAGCGCGAGCCAGTTCGCTCCAGTTGGTACCGAACTCGAATCCGAGCACCACACCGGAGACGACACCCATCCCGAACGCCACACCAAATATCTTGAGCCAGAACTCGAACACCCGGCGGTACACTGCACGGCCGGTGAACCGGTGCAGTGCTTCCAATGCGGTAAGCCACGCCGCCAGGCCAATCGTCAGGGACGGGAAAATAATATGGAACGAGACGGTGAAAGCGAACTGGAGGCGCGAAAGAAATAGCGCGGATAATTCCATGACGCACCTTTAACGTGTGAATTCAGGATAGAAGTAGCACCTGCGTCAATGGACCCCGTCGCCAACGAACATTTCGAAAAGCTTGTGGTTGTCGCTGTAATCGACATGTACCCCGATCACCACCGGCCCGGCGATCTCGAATGCCTTCCGGAGCACCCCAGCAATTTCATCCGGCGTCCGGATCATCAGACCAACGGCACCGAGAGATTCGGCGTACCTGACGACATCCACCGGGCCGAACTGAACGCCAGATGTCCGGCCGTACTTCGCCTGCTCCTGTACCGCGACCATGTCGTAGGTGCCATCGATCCACACCATATGGACCAGGTTCGACTTTAGTCGCGCGGCTGTTTCCAACTCCATCGAAGAGAACAGGAAGCCTCCGTCGCCCGAAATTGAAAGGATCTTGTCGGACGGTCGCACGATGGAAGCAGCGATCGCCCAAGGCAATGCCACTCCCAGCGTCTGCTGACCATTGGTGATCAGAATCTGCCGCGCCCGGAAGCTGTAAAGGTAGCGTGCAAGCCAGAGGTGGAACGATCCCATGTCGAGGCAGAGCGTCATGTCGTTGCTCAGCACCTGCTGAATCTCATACACGAGCCGCAGGGGATGAACGGGCACACCGCTGAGTCGCGCCGATTCCTGCTGCAAATGGGTTCTCTCTGCCTGAATGGCCGCCAGCATGCTTGCGGAAAGTGCAGTTCGTCCCACCCGCTTCAGGCGGGGTGTAAGCGCCTGGAGCGTCTGGACAATGTTCCCCGTCAGTTCGACGTGCGGGCGATAGCAGTTGTCCAGATCCGCCGGAAGGACGTCGACATGGACAATCGCGTGCAGGTTCCCCTGGTTCCATTCCGACGGCGGATATTCCACTGGATCGTAGCCTACCGTGATCACCAGATCGGCCGTATCCAGCAACCGGTCTCCCGGCTGATTGGCCAATTGGCCGACGCGGCCGCCGAAGTTCTCGAACAGGTGCGCCCCCACAGCGCCAGCAGCCTGAAAGGTGCCGACCACGGGCAGGTTGTTGCGGCCGATAAAGTCCTGCAACTCCGCGGCGTTGGCTGGGCTACTGGCAAGCATGCCCAGCAATACAACTGGATTACTCGCCTCGTTGATCAGGCGCGCGGCCTCTGTGATCGCCGCAATGTCGGCCATGCCGGGGCCCTGGAATCGGGGCGGCGTTAAGACATCGCGCGTGCACGGGGCAGCCATGATGTCCTTGGGGAGATTAACGAAGGCCGCACCCGGGCGCCCGGACTCCGCTGCACGAAACGCGTTGGCGACCACCTCGCCGATTGCATCCGGGGCACTGACCGTGGCACTGAACTTGGTAACCGACTTGAGAATGCTGACGCCATCCATCGACTGGTGGACCTGCTTTAGCGTTTCGGATGTCGGCACCGCGCCGCCAAGGGCGACGACCGGGTCACCCTCCGAGTTGGCGGTCGCAAGCCCCGTCACGAGATTCGATACGCCCGGTCCCGACGTGGCAATCGCGACGCCAGCCTTACCGGTCATGCGGCCGATGCCGCCGGCAATGAAAGCGGCATTCTGCTCATGCCTGCACACAACCGTTTCGATCGATGAATCGACCAGCGCGTTGAAAACGGCGTCGATCTTGGCGCCCGGGATGCCGAAAGCGTGGGTTACCCCCTGTGCTTCCAGCATCCGCACAACCAGTTGGGCACCGGTCTGCGCATTCGCATCGTGACTGCTATTCATACTAAAATCTCCTAATGAGCCTTTTCGGCATATGCAAGTTCGGCACTACTGTCTCTGGCAAGATCAGCCTTGAGGAAGTCTTCGGTCTCGGGGAGAGCGAGGTGGAAATCAGTCAGGGCTTCGACTCGCAGCCGCAGCGAACCCGCCGACGCGCAGTCGAGAAGGTGGCCGCCATGTCGGCGATCCGCGGACAGGAAATGGAAGTGATGGCCTGGCACGCTCAATGTGCTGGAGAAGCCCGGCGACCAGATGCCCACGAGCGTGCCTGCCACGTCGTTGACGCAGAATTCGCTTTGCTGCTTCGACGCCTCTGCCAGACGTGCCTTCCCCCGCGGTGGGTTGACCGCACGTGTCCGAACCTGCGAAAACAACCCGTCCACCCGGAACGCGTAGAAAATATTCTCCGACTGGCGTTCAACGTCACAGCGAGCTTCGAGTTCGCTAAACGTGGACACGGGACCGATGTCGAAATCGCGCCCTGCTGAAAAACGCGTCACGACAGCGAATGGAGCAGCGGCGCTGGACGCGGCCACCGACACATGGCCGGTGCCACGCATCTGATAGACCACGCCTTCGAGCACTACCATTTCTCCATCAAGGCCGTCGAAGGTACCGAGCCCAAAGTCGCCGTGCCGCAGGATCGTTTCCACGTCAACTGTTCCCGTGTAGATGCCGGCAACCAGCGCGCCGGAGGTCGACACCTGGAAGAGTGTATGAACGGAGATGCCAAGATACTGGCCGAGTGCTGCTGCAATGATCGACGACGGGCTACTTTTGATCTTTTCAGCCTCTTGCTCCAACGCGTGTTGCAGGGAAACCGGAATATCTACATTAAAGTTCGACACGCCCTCGCCTCTTGAATAAACGCCCAGAATTGGTGACAGAAAATCTCCCCGGCCGTACCCGATGGCGTCGCGATTTTCTTTGGGACGAAGCCCGGATATCGGGGTCCACGATGGGATAAGCGCTTGTTCACCGCTGCTGCTCGGTAGCCAGTGCGGGAGCGTCCGGCAGCGCCGATTCTGCGTTTTCAGGATCCAGGTAAAACGCGAACTTCGACGAATGGCCGATACCTGGATTGAAGCAGTTGCACGGATCCAGATTCCGATAGTGATTGCGCAGCGCCGGTTTGGCGTAGTACAGATGGCCGACGTTGTGTTCGGCTGGGTATTCAGCACCCCGGCGATCGAGCAGCTTCCACATCTTGTGCTCGATAGCCATACAGTCGTTACCCTTCTTGACGATGTAGTCCTGGTGGAACACGTGACAAAGGAAGTGGCCGTAGTAAAGCTTGAGCATGATCGGCGCTTCGATTTCCGGTGGCAAATGCTCGAACCAAGCCCGCTCATTGCGTGGAAGCGCGATGTCCAGCGCCAGAAGGTCCTCGACGGTCCGGGCGTGGACGGCACGATAGCGATCGGCAGCACCGGCGGCAGCAAAGCGGTGAAGGAAAGCTTTTCTGCCTTCGTCAGGCGTGCACTCGAAGACGCTTCCGCTCGCCTTGGCGAAATAGCTTTCCAGAAAGGCGCGCGCCTCGTCTGCTCCTTCGGCAGACACCTTCAACAGCAGATGATGCTCGTATTTCTCATGGAACTCCCGCATGCGTGCCGGCAGGTGATCAGGAAAGAGATGGCTCGCGGCCTGCATCACGCGATCTGTCAAATGCTTCGGCAGGAATGGGATACGGTCGAAGAATGCGTCAAACCAGGCCTTCAATGCGAATAACCCAGGCAACCGTGACGTGCCGAGGTGGTGAATCATCAGAAACGTGTCCTTCCCGTACTTCCTGGCAATTTCAAAGGCATCGCGGTGAAGGTATTCCCCCGAGATGGGGAGATGCTCAAACGTGGCCAGGACCTCCCTGCGGATATCGGTCAGTTCATCAGTATTGTTGGTGCCGATGTAGAACACTTTCGGGTTCTTTTCGATTGGGAAGGTGTCGAGACGCACGGCAAAAACAATGACCTTACCGGCCGACCCGGACGACTCGTAGAGACGGTTCGGGTCAGCATTAAAACGGGCGGGTGTTGGCTCGTCGATCTCACGTACGCGCCGGACGTAGTCATGGTCGTGGCCGGCACCCGCATCGTGAATCACATCGTCGTCCAAAAGCTGCCCCGCATCCAGGCGCGCCAGTACATCCTCCTGCGCTCCGCCGAAGTGAATGCCCAGATGGTTCACCAGGTGAAGGTCACCGTCTTCACCCACACGCGCGAAGACCGACATCTGGGTGTACGCCGGCCCACGCTGAATCAGCGCACCTCCCGAGTTGTTGCAGATGCCGCCAAACACCGACGCACCGATGCAACTCGAGCCGATGACCGAATGGGGCTCACGCCCGATCGGCAGCAGGGCGTGTTCGAGTTGATCTAGCGTGGCACCCGGTAGGCAAATGACCTGCTTGCCTCCTTCGATCAGGTAAATCTTCTTCATTCGCGATGTGCTGACGATGACGATGTCGCGGTCGTATTCGTCCCCATCGGGGGTCGATCCTCCGGTCAGCCCCGTGTTAGACGCCTGTGCAATCACGATTACGTTCGCCTCAACGCACGCCTTAAGCACACGCCATTGCTCGACTAGCGACCCAGGCTGTACGACGGCCAGCGCGTTACCCGTGCCGAAGCGGAATCCCGTGCGATAGCGACGGGTCTTGCTTTCGTGGGTCAACACGTATTTTTCCCCGACGATCGACGCCAGATCGGAAACAAGATGGCTATGGTCGTTACCACGCTTCACAGACGCAGCGGGGGCCCATTCGAGACCGGAAGACATAAAAATTCCTTGATTTGAGTTCGTTGGAAACACGGCCCGGTGTGAAGGCGGCGGTGTCGGCTGCCAGAAATCCAGGGATACGCAGCTTGAAACATGGCCGATCGCAAACGGGCAAGCAGGTGCGGACCGGTCGTGAAGCTCGCCCACGCGGGCCCATCCACCCAGCCGTGGCCTTGTGCCGTGATTCATCTGGAAATGCGTATCCCGATACACTGCAGGCGGACCACAACCAGCAGATCAACTTCGACAGTCAGTTTTCCCCGCTGCACACAAAGTAACGACATGTCTTTCATCTGACGGTGTAGTGCGGAGTCTGCGCGAATTCGGCCCTCAGGAAAAATACTGTCTCGCGATACCGCCATAAGCGGCTGATATGGCCGGAGGGCTGCTCCGGATAGGCGATTACGCGCACGGTGCGGGCCCGATAGCGCAATGCGTTCTCATACGATCGACAAAAGCCGAGCCAATCTGGCCGCGCTGCAGGCGGTAAACGCCGGGCGCGACACAGCCATCAAGATTCGTCAGGTCAAGTATCTGAGCAACGGGTTGAGCAGGACCATCGAGCCATCAAACGCATCACCAGACCAATGCTCGGGTTCAAGGACTTCCGCTGCACACCTGTCGTTCTGAGTGGCATCGAGATTATGTATATGATCTCCAAAGGGCAGGTGAAACACGCTGGAAAAATCATGCCATCTAAAGCCTGCGAGTACTGCTCGTTGGTGATGTAAGCTATCCTTATCATATCGCTATAGTACGACCCAGCCGCCTCACCGCGACAGAACCTCGAGAATTCCTTCGTGTTCCCTGCGCGTCACCCGGCGTTGTCCACGCTGCTTGGTCAGATGGCCGCGGCGGCTCCGGCGGGACCACACTGCCTTTGCCAAACATTGCGCCAGTCAACCTTCAATCTTTCGGCGCGAACATGCCGGCTGGGAGCGGCGCACAGGGTGGCCAGTCCGACGCGGTTCTATACACTCAGCCTTCCGGAGGCATTTCTCCTGGCGTGTACTGGATCAGTCAGGGTGGCTAAGTGGCACCGGCACTGTCGGCACAGACACTGGACCTGGCGGTCAGGGAGGAGCCTCCAACCAAGTCACGTTTACACTGTCAGCTGGGGTCGGAGTCAATTGCATCAACACAAGCTCAGCGACCAACCCCAATGCGGCTGTCCGGTGTCCCTGGAACGGCTGGCTCGTGACATTCTGAGACGCGTATGCCCACGGATGTCGGTTGTCGATGAGATCCATCATCTGCTGGCGAGCAGCGTGCGTTCCTGAATCTTCTCAAGTTCCTCACCAATGATCTGCACATCAGCATGGTTCCTGATCAACCCGTGATGCAGTATTGGCGCTTCAACCGATAGCCAGATGATCAGCCGTTATAGGCCATGGGGGATTCCGCGCTGGCGCGAAAGCGACGGCCTGCGACGACTGCTTGCCGCATCTGAACGAGTGTTGCCACTTCGCAAACCTTCGGACCTCGCTCGACGCGAGATCGTTCAGTTTGTCTTGGGCGCGAGCGGGGGATTAACCGGTGAAATATCTACGATGCTAAATAGCGCTGCGGAGTTGGCGATTTGCAGCGGCGACGAAATGATCGATATGACACACCTTGAGCATGTCTGCCGAATCACGCAGTAACGCGGTCCTGTGGCCGGTCGCCCCGAGGCCATTCTAAAGAAGCTTTCGGAAGCTGGCTAGCAGGGTTGCGACGCGTTATCAGATCAGCGTTGAGACGCTATGGGAATTCAGCGTTTTGGAAGATATGCCTGTGCTGGGAACTGCGGGATGGATATTTTTCCCGGAGATTTCGCAATCGGCACTTCGGCGATTCGCGACGCTCGCACGTCTTTATGACGGGCAGGTTGAGCCCCATACAGGTAAATCCGGAGGTGAGATCTGCATGGATCGATCGCTTCGCGTCTTTCGAGACGCTGGATATGATCGCCGCGACCATGGCGCACGCGGCAAAAAGACATGTTCAACATCACACGACCGTTTGTCTCTAGTACTTAGTAACTAAGGAGTTAAGTCTTCGCGATTTGTGAGAAGACTTCAGTGTGCTGCGGCCAGAATTGGAACGATGTTGAAACGAGTGAGAGAACAGGCAGCAGCGATGGCGGCACGGCCCAGACGCGTGAGGTAGTAGCGGTAGGTATGGGCGACCTTCTTGATCAAGCCGAGTGTGCGCAGTCGCGAGAGCTGTCGGGACAGCACTGAGGCGCTCATGTCCACATGCCTGGCCAGATCGGCACGGCGCAGGCCATGCACGTTGAACTCGCCGCGCTGCAAGGCACGTAGCAGTGCTTGCTCGCAGCCGTTGAAGAAGTTGAGTCCTTTGACCCTGCGCTCATCACTGCCTACGCGCGGCTGGCTCAAACGTTGAAGGTCGCGCTCACCAGCGCTTGGGTCATCCAGACTGGACAAAAACGCCAGGTAGCGTTGGTTGCAGCCCAGCATGATCTCGCGCAGGTCGATCAGGCTGTAGATGGTTTTCCTCAACGCTGCGAGTTCGTAGGTGCTTTGGCCATTCTTGTGTTCCACCTTGCGGTGGTGTTTGAAGAAGCTCACGTCGTTGATGGTGGTCTCTATGCGCAACACATGGGAGAACTTGTCGTAAACCTTGACGCTGGCAACGCCCATGTGGTGCTTGATGCAGCGCCCCTCGATGCGGGTGGACAGTCGCGAGCCGATCTCCTGTGCCAATTGCGGCGTGACCTTCTTGCCCAGGAAGCTGGCTACTTTCCCGGCGTGCGCGGCCAGCACCGCCTGACGCGACAGCACGTCGTACAGCGGCACCAGCGTCTGTTGGCTGCGGAACATCAGGTCAGTGGAATACTCGGCCTGCCGCAGGCTCCAGTGGTAGGTCTGGCCGAACACGTCGAGCACCGGGCACAGCCACTGCGCGTAGCGGTCCAGCCGCTCATGCAGCATATCGGGGCTCAGCGCGTCGGCTATGGCCTGTGCACGGTCCACATCGGCAATGCGTAAAAAGGCGTTGTCGGCCTGCACGAACCCGATGCCCTCGCGCTTGAGCGCACGGGCCACAGCGCCGTGGCCATTGCAGTAAAACTGCAAGCCGAACGGTGCCCAGGTCGGGACCCTGAGGTAGCACAGCCCGAGTTCGTCATCGATGAAGTAGAAGTAGTAGTGCAGACACTTGCCCGTCTCGGGGCGCAGGTAGGTCTTGCCGCTGCTCTTGTCGTGCCACGGCTTGTAGCTCGGGCAGGCCTCCATCGCCGAGATGACGTGCACCAGCCCGGGTGCATCGCCACGCCCCTGCAGCACGCGTGCCACCAAATCTTCCTTGCGGATGTGGCTCTTGTTGACGTGCTCAATCTCGATGCCGGCCGCGGCGCAGACCTCTTGCGAGCGCACCCGGATGCGTTCGCGCAGCGGTTCGGCGAACCTGGCGTAGTCAAATATGCGAATGCCGTTGGCGTTCAGAAAACTCGTCATGCCCGCGGCGTAGCACGCGCCGGGCAGCGTGCCCGTGATCAGGATTCGGTCAAAGCACGACAGCACGCCGTGCAAATTCGCCGCGTAACGCTCAATCAGATCGGCCTTCATGGCTCACACCGTCATCGGATGGCTACGCAACACATCGTATTACCTGTTTGGTTCCGGCTCGTCCGGCTTAGGCGTACCTCGACCGAGCGGTGCTGCAGTCATCTCACCCTCTGTCCGTTGCTGGCGCCATCGGGGTGCCCTCAAGAAACGGTTTTTTTCGTACACTAAGGCCACAGACTCCCACGTCGCTGATCGGCCATAGTCCATTATTTTCGGGAAGGTGAAACTGGACCGGGAATGTTGCGGAAAATTCAAACATGGCCTGCAGGCTGAAGCATCGGATAGGTAAACAGAAAGAAGTGCAGCACGTTCAGACCAAAATGGGCCAGCACCGCTGCCCGAAGTCCGCCGAAGCGGTAAGCCAACCCATAACCGATTCCCGCGACGCTTCCCACAACCAGCCATTGCCATCCACCTGAAATATGGGCCAGCCCGAACAATACCGCTGCTGTGCAAAGGGCAAGCGCATCTCCGTAGGATCTCTGTTTGAGCAGACGGCTTAGCCCACCTTGTAGATAGCCGCGAAATAAGGCTTCTTCGGTAAAAGTGACGAGGAGCAGATTGTTCGGCAACCACAGCCAGCTGGCGGACGGCCATTTGGGCGCCCACGTGACGAGTCCGAGCAGTGCTGCAACGGCCAGGCAGGCCGCCGTCGTAATCAGCAAACCACCGATACCTGATATCAACGACGCACGCAGTTCGTGCCGGGGCTGGATCCAGGGCAAAACCAGGAGTAGCCAGAAGCCGATCAGAGGCTTGTCAAGGTTGAGATACATCTTGAATGGCACGGCATCCGGCGTAAAACGCTCTGGTCCGATGACCCGCGGATTATGAAAGCCGGGAAGCCAATGCATGCTTAATGCAATGGCGAGCACGATGAACAGCGCGTGCCCCGTGTATCGGACGTGCATCTTGCGATTCGGCCGTACTGCATAGGCGGCAAGGATCAGCAATGCGACAGGGATCGCCGCCTGGAATCCGAGCTGCCCATTCGCCAGCGCAGCGCTATAGCCTAAGATGAGCAGCCCTAAGCTCAGCCATCGAACGGCAGATAGCCACGCAGTCGGCGCGGCGAGGAAAATTGCAACCCACGGTAACGCAAACATGTCAGCTCACAGGAATTGGGGTACCCTCAATAAAGGGGCTTTTTTCGTACGCTAAGCACATATCTGCGGCCCGTGGACTAATAGCAACGGTTTGCGGAGACGTTACGTTTAGCGTCGGCGGCCTCGGAATCAACTGATCGTCCGCATTCAGCCGGACTGGACCGGCACCCCTATTGATCATGGCTCGCTCTCTTCGTTCCGGTAGCTAGCGCTACGTCATTTCGGCAGAACTTCGAATGCGAGAAACTGGGTCACCTGGGCAGGATTAAAATTGTCGTCTGACACGAGGACCAAGCTGTCGTTCCCATTTGCGAGCTTCGGTCCCCATGCGATGCCCTCAATATTGTCCAGCCTTGGCAGATTGAGTTGGTTCAGGTCAAGCACGAGCCGTTTTCTCGTCGGAACGTAGTTTCTATTGCGTAGCGACTGGATCGAACTGATATCCGTTGCGCCCGAGATGTCCATCTCATAGATGCGAATGTAGTTTGCGTAAACACTATCCGGGCCCTGGACTGCTGCTCGCTCCACCATAAGAAAGCGGTGGTCATCAACGGCCAACATCTCGGAAACGCCGTTGTCAGCCAACTTGCCTGCAGCAGGGGGAGACGGAATGGCGTCTATCGGATAGGCAACTTGCCTGAGCATTTTGCCACTGCGGTCATACTGAGTAATCCGCGATACCGCGCCGTATACAGGCGTCGGAACTGACCCATCCTGGTAGATAGGTCCTTCCATCGAAACCCAAATCGATCTTCCGTCGCGCGCAAAGGTCAAGCCTTCAAAGGTTAGATTGTTTCTTGACCCGACGTCTTGCGTCGGAAACATCTTGAACATGGCAGGCACAGGCAGCCTCGACATGTAGCTGCCAGCCCGAGTAGCCTGCTTCACGAATGGATCATGGGCGAGGGCGCGATCGCCTTCGCTTGCATACCAGACGCTGCCATCGATCGGGTCGAAACGAACTGCTTCAAAATCAGGGATCTCGCCGCCCTGGGTGGCGTGGCGCTGGCGGTTGGGATAGACCGTCCCATCTTCTTGCCGCAAGAAAGTGGTCCCCAAGAGGGTGATCGATGAGAACTTGCCCATGTCATACGCCAGCGTGGCCGTATAAAGGCGCGCTGGATTGATGTCAGAACGATCATCGCTAATTAAAGCCCATGTCTGTGAGGTCGGGTTATAGTCAATTCCCGAAATACCGCCCACCGTTGTTGCTTCAAAGTCCTTCCGGTAAGCAATCCGCTGCTCTCCGATGAACCTCAGCGTCCCGACAGACCGCGTCGCGGGTGCGTCGTCTGCGCCGGCGCACCCGCTTACCGTTAATACGATAGCTACGATGCAGGTGAACGTCGAGGCACCCCGACTCCAAGAGCGAACTTCAATTCCGAAATCCAAGGAATTTTCCTTTTTGATGAAGGCAGGATACACGTGCCGGCGGACGAACATTTCCAGATTAATCCAAGATAACGCAGTCAGGCATATTGCACCGGCGGCGCCCGCAGGCGAGGCAAACGGCGCGTTCAAAAGCATGTGTTCTTCGAACCTTTTCGCCGCATAAACACGACGGGTTCGTCACGATACGAACCGCTTCCTTCTTGCAGATACCCAAGCTTTCCGACGAGTTGAAGGGCGGGAGCATTCGTTGAAGCGCTCATGCAAACCGTATCGCGTTCCTGCCATATCGAATCGGCCCATAAAAGCGCGGCTGTCGCCGCCTCGAAGGCAAAACCATTCCCTCGGACAGACGGAGTCAACGCGACGCCGAATTCCGGACCCTCCGGAAGTGGCGGGATTGTTTCACGATAGGCCGCACAGAAACCGACTTCGCCGATCATCTTCGATGCTCCCCTTTCCCGAATCATCCAAAGACCAAAGCCAAGCATGTTCCAGTGTCCTTCATTCCTCATGAGCCTAGACCAGCAGCCCTCCCTATCAGGGACCCCGCGACTCGCCCATGGAATTGCTGGATTACTCCAGTAGCGCAAGCAATCCTCAAAGTCGACGATGCAAGGGCGGCTCAGAATGAGTCTTGACGTTTCAATTTGTATCTGCACAAATGCCCTCTCTATTTAGCACCGCGTCGATAGCGCGGCTAAGATGCCGGAGGCGGGTCAAATTGCGTCTGCATAGAGATCCGCCTCTGCGACTATTCCGCTGGGCAGCGCCCACTTTCCGTTCGAAAAAACGATCTCGTCGTCAAAATGCACCGTTGGTCGGGCAAGGATAAAGTCGGTATGTAACCGACAGTTCCAATCGGGATACGTGCCTTTTCTCACAGGTGATCCGATGCCCAAATGAAAGCCAGCCACCCGTTCGTTGATCAACGAACGGAAAGGCACGAACCGCTCAATCCCTTCGTTCGTACCCAAGCCAATTTCCCCCACTCTGTTTGCGTTCTCGACGGCAAACAAGGTCTTGCACAAACTGTCTATGAGGACATCGTCGCACCTGTAATCCGTCACAAGACCGTCGTTTATCGTTAGAACGACTCTCTTGCTTTCCAGCCGCGGATCAAATTCGAAGGGATAGCTCATATTGATCGCACCATCGGCTACCAAGACGCCGTGGACGTCACCGGAATATGTACTCACCTCACCGCACGGAAAGACACCGGGAAACGGTGCCCGAAAATGCCCATGATTGCTCGTCCAGCTTGCCAAGGAATCGGGGCGTACAACCAGATTAGTCCCATTTTCACTCGTGATAGTGATTTTTGATGATGCTTTCGCGCAAGCCAGAACGCCATTGTTAAGGTCGCACATTTCGTCCTTGGGCATGCGAAAGCAAAGTTCGAACAATTCGTATCCAAAATCGAACAGCCGATACACCGTGGCCTTGCCGACATGATTCCCCAAACATGTAAGAATCTGCGGTCTGTGAATGCTTCGAGTTTTGCTGACGTATAAGACAACATCGTATCCTTCGAGATCGCTGGGACAAAACGGGGACTGCTCATCGACCGCCTCAGCGCTCACGCTGACCAAATCGTCCCCGCAGATGTCGATGAACTCGGAGAGCGCTGCCCTCCCATCAAGGTCAGTCGTGTCTAGATTCCAGCGTACGAACAGTCTAGAGCCGGCGCCTAGTCTCAAATAGCTGCGGATAAGCATCCGCATTCCCTCGACTTCGCGAAGTTTGGTTTGGAGATTACGTTGCATGATCGTTATCTCATCAAGAAAATGAAACTACGGTTTAGCTAAACAGGCTACCGTGCATGTCCGCTTATCAAATTTGCTAACGATGACCAAAGTGAATGCTTTAGCAGGTCGGACGGCACGGTCGCTTTATCGCTTGGCGTTCAATTGCCGCCGACGGAGGCGAACAGCCATTCGGACGGATAGGCGGCTGCAGCGGCGCCCATCACCATTGCTTGAATCTGACGGACTGCATCATCCACAGACAACGTGCTAGCAGCACCACATTGCATATTCGATGCCGCTGCAATGCAGGTTTGATTTGATGTAATTTGGTTCAGCATGTTTTCACCTCTGTTAGTTAACGAATGCAGACCTATTCGACTTAGTAGTAATGTCTTGGAGGTCTGGAAATCATTGTGCTGCGCTTGAATTAGCTAACAATTACGTAGCTACCACTGACTTTGCGGGAAATGATTCAAAGCGGGCCGACATTCGTTCCGCACATTTTCGCGTATGTGAGTCGGTGGCGCCGGGAGCACAACGACTGAAACAGCTACTCGGCGCTGCGCACCTCCGTTCCCGGTCCAGCGGCTCAGCGCTAGGGGGTTCTGCCCGCTAGCGCGGCCGATCGCCATCAGGTCCAGATCGAACTGCTTGGGCAAGTTTCGTCCTGAGTACGTATATGACCGTGCCACGTGGTTGCCACTACTTCGCACCTTTGAGTTCTACCCATCGGGCAGGTGCTCCTTGGGCACCCGCAATTCGAGGAAGCACTCGTGTCGAAAGAAGCTGAGGTTTCCTCGATATTTCGTGTTCCAGCAGATGGATTTTATGCAGCCCGCTCGGTCTGGTTTTGTTCGTTGATCCAGCGGTCGAGATACTGGGTGGGTGACCTGTAGCCGAGCGTTCTGCGAAGAAATTGCGAGCGCTGAAGGTAAAAAGGCCCGGACAAATAATCCGGGCCTTTAATTCAAGGCGGAACCCCGTTATCGCCTCGATGATGTTTCTCTCGTAACTGACCTACTGCCTCTAATGTTGGGTTTATCGTTGGGCGTTTCTGTCGGTCAGTGACACCATATTAGCTGGAGAATGGCGGTTTACTATGCGCGAAACCTCACATAGCGCTTACCTATAGTTACATTCGTGGCGCGATATCCACACCGCTTTGACGATTGAAAACGCCGGCAGCGCCGGCGTTCTCTCAGTCATTGCCCACGATTGTCAGGGCTTGCTCTTCTTCACATCTTCCTTCAGATCACCATACTGCTTTTGTGCTTCGCCCACGCCTTGTTGCACTTGGCCCTTGGCTTTTTGCGCCGGATCGTCCGTGGCGTTGCCTACCGCTTCATTGACCTTACCTTTGACCTTTTCGGCGGTACCCTTCACCTGATCCTTGTTCATAGCGAACCTCCATATTCCGGTTAATGCGCCTGAATTTGGCAGCAACAAGTGAGTTGCAAAAACCGATCCCGCGCTGCTATCGGGTTCGGACCTGAGCGCGATGCCGCGAACCTGAAGAGGGTGCGCGAGATCATTGGTCCGGAACGCCGCCTGATGGTCGACGCCAATCAGGCGTGGAATCTCGACACCGCGTTATCCATGGCCGAGGTGCTCGACGAGTATCGTCCCCTATGGCTCGAAGAGCCGCTGCGCTGCGATCGCCCCATCATGGAGTGGCAGATGTTGAGCGCCCGGACCGGCATCCCGCTCGCGGCGGGCGAAAACTTTGCGAATCGCGCCGCGTTCAAGGAAGGCATCGCCAGCGGCGCACTCAGCGTGATTCAGCCCGATGCCGCCAAGTGGGGCGGCATTTCCGGCAACTGGCCTGTGACCCAGGCAGTGCAGGCGGCGGGGCTCACGTATTGCCCGCATTACCTCGGCGCAGGCGTGGGCCTGCTTGCGTCGGCGCATCTGCTCGCTGCAGCAGGCGACAGCGGCGGACGCGGTCTGCTCGAAGTCGATGCCAATCCCAACCCGCTTCGTTCGCGGTTATCGGGTCCGATCGAGACGCCTGCCGGTGGCCGCGTGCATCTTGGCGAAGCGCCGGGCATCGGCATCACGCCTGACATTGCATCACTGCGCCGCGAGATCGCGGCCGCCGGATAACCGGACTGCACACCACCCTTGTTCTCTCTACTTGCATGGACATTCAATAAGCACCGCGCCTTCTTATTCCAATACACAACTATTCATCGACAACACCTGGCGCGCCACGTCGCGCACGCTGCCCGTGGCCAACCCCGCAACGGAGATCGAGATCGGCCGTGTGTCAATGGCGGACACGGCCGACCTCGACGAAGCAGCCGCAGCCTCTTTACGGGGCTTCAAAATCTGGCGCAAGATCCCGGCCTTTGAGCGCAGCGCACTCATGCGCCGCGCCGCGCAACTGATGCGCGAACGTGCCGAAGATATCGCCGTCACCATGACCCTGGAACAGGGCAAGCCGCTTGCGGAGTCGCGCGCTGAAACGCTGGCTTCCGCGGACGTCATTGAATGGTTCGCCGAGGAAGCGCGCCGTACCTATGGCCGCGTGATTCCGTCACGTGTCAACATCGTCCGGCAGATCGTCATGCGCGAACCCGTCGGCCCTGTCGCCGCATTCACGCCGTGGAATTTCCCGATCAACCAGGCAGTGCGCAAGATTGCTGCCGCCCTTGTGGCGGGATGCTCCGTCGTGCTGAAAGGCCCCGAGGAAACACCCGCAAGTTGCGCCGCGCTCGTTCGCGCCTTTTCGGATGCCGGCTTGCCGGCCGGCGTGCTGAACCTCGTGTTCGGCGTACCCGCCGAGATATCGAACCACCTGATCGCCCACCCCGCCATCCGGAAGATATCGTTCACGGGTTCAACGGCGGTCGGCAAACTGCTTGCGGCGAAAGCGGGTGAGCACATGAAGCGTGCAACGATGGAACTCGGCGGCCATGCACCCGCACTCCTCTTCGCCGACAGCGATGTGCCACGCGCCGCTCGACTGCTTGCCGCCGCGAAATATCGTAATGCGGGTCAGGTGTGCATCTCGCCTACGCGCTTCATCGTCGAACACTCCGTATGCGACGAGTTCATCGAGCACTTCGTCGTCGCGGCGCAAACCATCCACGTGGGCAACGGCCTGCACGACGGTGTACAGATGCGCGCGCTTGCCAACGCCCGGCGTCTGCATGCAATGGAGCAACTTGTAGCAGATGCGGTCGCGCAAGGCGCGACGATAGCCACGGGAGGCAAACGGCGGGAGCACGAAGGCTACTTCTTTGAACCCACCTTGCTGATCGATGTACCGCCATCCGCGCGCATCATGAACGAAGAGCCCTTCGGCCCGATCGCGGCCGTCTCGACTTTCAGCACTTACGATGAGGCCATTGGCGAAGCCAACCGCTTGCCCTTCGGTCTTGCGACGTATGCATACACATGCTCAGCGGCCACGATGGCGTCGCTGGGCGACGATATCGATCAATCACCACGGACTTGGAATACCTGAAACACCGTTTGGGGGGATCAAGGATTCTGGATACGGATCGGAAGGCGGCAGCGAGGCGCTGGAAGCGTATCTGAATACGAAATTCGTTTCCGAGCATCGTTGAGGCGTCGTTTGCGCATCGAGCTGCCAACGAGAGAACGCCTCATGCCATCTTCTCCTCGTCTTTGGATCATCTGTCCGGTGACAGCATCGACGACTGCATATTGACGAGGCGAGCTGATCAGAAAACCAGGAACACTCGCGAGACACGGCCATCCTGGCCGACGGTAATCAAGAGCACGCGTTGCTCATTTTCCGCTCACTCTTCAGGCCTACGATGCACTCCATCGACGAGCGGCGCCTTGATTTACGGCTAATTCCAATTGCCTGCTGCAATCGTCGTGACGCGGCAGACCATTGGTCCGCCATGAATCTAATCACTGACTGGAGTGCATCATGTTTGCAAAATTTGCCAAAACGCTGAATGAGTTTTTCTTCCTCACCGAAGAACAGAAACGCGAGTCCTATCTGGGGAAGTCAGTCGACTTCGTCGATCTCGAACGTCGCATACACGCCTTCGAAATGAACCACCAGCCGATCACCTTGTATTCCGATAGCACGTCGCGTGACCGGCACTTCTGATTTCGCGCGAAACGCGGCCGCGTCATTGTCAGGCCCTTCGAGTATCAACATCTTGCTGAAGGGGCTGGTCCAGGAGATGTTCAGCACAATGGTTTTGTGGCCGAAATCGCACGGCGTACCGACGGACTGCCCGTTCCTGCCGACTAGTGTGTCGCAATGAACCTGACAATGCGCTCAGCCAACTGACGAGGGTACTGATACATCATCGCGTGGCCGCCGGCCGTGACTTCCGCCAGCGTGGCATTGGGCAGGATGTGACCGAGCACAACGGAATTGCGCGGTCGCAGCACCTTGTCGCTTGTGCCAGCGAGGATCAGCGTCGGCACCGTGACGCGATCGAGACCCCGGAGCGCCTGATCGTCCTGCTTCCACCGCTGCAGAATGAGGTCCTGCGCGTGCGCCACTGCGTCTGTGATGTGCGGTTCGGCATAGCCCTCAGGCGCGGACATGTCATGGACGAAACATGCTTTAGCACTCGGTAGTGCAGATGCGGGAAACAGGACTTCCATCACGCGGTCGAAGTGCTCGCTGCCGCTTCCCGACAAGGCCTGGTCAACGTCAGTTGGCGGCAGCGCAGCGCGCGGCCCGGGAGGCATTGACGAAAGCAGAATGAGCTTCGAGATCAGCGAAGGCTCGTCAATCGCGAGTTGCTGCGCGATGATGCCGCCCATCGACCAGCCCAATACCGTCGCGTTCTTCAAATGCAGGCCCCGGATCAGCGCAGCGGTATCGCCTGCCAGATCGCGCACACTGTAACTCGCGCCACGCATCTGCGACTGCCCTATTCCGCGATTGTCGAAGACGACAACCTCATGATGCTTCGCGAGATCGGAGAGAAAGTACGCATTCCATTCGGCCATGCTCGCGCGATAACCGGTAATCAGCACGATCGGACTGCCGTGACCAAACCGGTAATACCCGATCGATCCGTTCGGCGTCTCGAGTACCTGCTCTTTCGGTCCTGCTTCGCGATCTTGACGGAACGTGTCTGACCCACATTGCATGTCATCCTGCCAGGCGACCGTTCCGGCATAAGCGACCGGCAGCATCTGCGGGACGAGCAACCCGGAGCAGACCAGCAACTGCGCGATCAGGCGACAGCTACTGCGTTTCCGGCGCGGCAGCAAACCGCTGGTCGCCGCCGACCGATACGTAAATGTCATGCTGACTCCTCTTGACTCGATGCACGTCAGCATAGCGATCGTTTGTTAGCGCAAAGTGAGCACACGCCGATCCGACGTTTCCGCGACGTCGTTCGCAACAAGCGGTCAACGCCCGCTGTTTGCAAGGTATGACGCGCTAATTTTCCTCTCATTCTGCCGCCTCATGATAACGCTATGGATCACGAACGGCATGGGCCGCCGCGCTCCACTGTCCCACTACAAAGAGGCACCCGGAATGTTCACAAGGATTCTAGTTGCGGTTAGTGCAAGCTCGGCCGATACGGTATTGGAGTCGGCCATCGAAATTTCCCAAAAGTACGATGCGCACATTTTTGCGCTGCACGTGGTCGACCCCACACCCTGCTGGATGGGGCCACTCGACTACGACTTCGGACTCATCGTCCAGGCGCTGGAAGCACATGGACGCGAAATCGTTACCCGAATGTCCGATGTGCTTGACGATCATACGGGTCCCACCGAAACCCGCATGGTCACGCTGCCAATATCGGGGCAATCGGTGGGTCAAGCGATCGCCTCTGCCGCCGACTCGTCGGGTGCTGACCTGATTCTTCTCGGCGCGCGGAAATCGGGCTGGTGGCGCTGGATGAGCGAAGACGTCGCCTCGGAAGTACGGCGCCATACGAACACGCCGATTCAGACCGTCTCCGCCAAAGTCATCGGCGGCTCGACGCGCCGTGGCGCTACACGCTGGACCGGTGCGCCGGCCGCTGACGCCCGCTAACCCGGGTGCCGGCATCGATCGCGACATTCGCCTCTGACAGGCGACAAGGCGGTCACCAGGATTTATTTAACGATGAACCCCAATCCTCGGCAGGACACATCTATACGTTCGTTATCCTCAGTTAGAGGATGAATGTGGTGAATTGAACTACCACGGTGATTCACCTGAATCATTTCAGAGTCCCTTTCACTGGGCCATTCTTGCCGAGATAACAAGGAGTAGAGAATGCGTCACTATCATTGCAACAGTCCCGAGGCAGCGGGCCGCATCCTGGCCGCCTGTCTGCTTTCCGACGGACACCTTGGCCTCACGGAACTTGAAGCGCTCGATCGCTGCGGCATGGAAAGGCGGCTGTCATTAAATCGAAGCCTTTTGCTCTCCATCGTGCAAACGCTGTACGAAGACCTGACGCGCTGCGGGTACCTGAGCTGGAGCGACGTGTGTCAGGTTGATCCCGCGACACTCGCTTGCCTGGCGGCTGATGTGCACGACCGGCAACTCCGTCGCGACATCATCGATCTATGCAACGAAGCCGTCATGGCGGACCATAGCTACTGCGATCGGGAGGCCGACTTCCTGAGACTGCTGCGCGACGCGTGGCAACTTCCGGCGCAATGACTTCAGACGCATCCCGCTCGCCTGACAGCCGCCGGCCACCTACTCGCCCACATGCTGCAGACAGGTCTCTTTGGAAACGGCAAGATGTCATTTTAAATTGCGATGCGGGCCATGCGCCGCATCCAGTGATTGAAGAGACACCTGCCCGGGAAGTTCAAGACAATCGGGTTGCAGGCGCTGAGTCGCAACCGCTCGCTAGCCTGAGCGATCACCGCCCGCTTCAGCAACTCGGCTGCCGGCCGGTGATGTGCTTCAAGTTCAAGTTATCGTCCTATGAACTTGAGTGCGTCCATCATCGGCGTCTTCGACACATTGACCATTCCCTGAAATGGCGTGTCGAGATCAAGGACAACAAACACGGCAGTCGTCGCCGATAAGGCGCAAAGCATAAATACAACGCACATGCTCCAGTTTCTGGGTGCACTGAAGCCGAATATTCCGAATATGACAACCAGCCATCCAACCAGGATCGCAATGAGAGGGGTTGGAATCGAGCCCCTCCTGTGTTCGAGTGCAAGCCATCGACCTGCAAATACGCTGTCCCAAAGTTCCATCGCCCGGTCACGGAGTTTTTCCTGCGAAGGGCCGAGGGTCTGCAGAGCGAAAATGCGTCCCTGGATGTCATAGGTACTCGCGAGGATCTCTCGCGATTCTGCCTCTGCGGTCGTTCCCCTTTCGTTGGAAAACAGGAAGGAGATCCATTGGGCATAGTCGTTCTTGATGTCGACGCGCAGACCTTCGGCCGATGGGCCAAACTCGGACAAATTTCGGTCCAGCTGGATCATTGCGACACTATTGTGCTGGAGCGCGGTGTTGACCAGGTCGAGCGACGAATTTCCGGACGAAATCAGCAGGCTAAGCACCAACGCCGACAGCGTCGCCACCAGACCAACGGCAATACGCATCGCGGCGAGTGAGTCTTCAGAGAAATGGTGATCTGCCAGGCTTGCGCGCACACGCGACCCCAGCGCTGCACTCAAAAGAATGAGAGCAAGCACAATGGCAGAAAAGACATAGTGATCCATGTGGAAACGGTTTTCTTCGATCGCACGGGCCAGGTGATTCAGGTCGAGCTGCCGCGGCAGTCATGCTGCAGATGTAAAACCGGGCACGCAGGAGGCTATGCGTTATCAGGCTTCCGACCTGGCGGGTCCTGATGGGCGGCTAATCCAGTATTCCGGGCGACCGCATCAGGCGTGGTGATGGGAATGTCAAGGTCAGGCCGCATGCACGCAGCGAAAACCGTAAGTACGGTGACTGCTCGTAAGCACGTTGCCTCGCTGATCTGAGATAAACCACTGCATTCCAGAAACGCGACGTTCGAACGCCGGGATATTGAGTTCCCGTGCGGCCGGATAGCTAGCTGCGAGCAACTAGCTATCCCGACGCACTTACGAATCCCGATCGGCGACGAAGCCACGACAAGGCGTGTCTGATGCCGGCCTATGATGGAATCTACGCTTTACCAGCGTGCTGTCCGTGTGGAACGCATCGGGACATTCCGCCTTCAATTTTTCGATCGTCATTTCAACATGTTCGATGCCGAATTTTGATGCGTTAATCAATTCTACTTGGTGAGGATAGCTGATCTTCATGGTCTATCATCCTGACGGAAATCGTTCAATAAAATATAACCGGAAAAGTAGTGTGGGGACGCTCAGTTGTGCTCGAACAGCGCGATTCGGCCACTCTTGTACAGGTCGCGGACTTTACTCGCCAACGGTGCCTGCGGCGTCTGCTTGCACTCGCCAACGATTGCGGCTACCGGCGTTGCAACATCGACGACTGTCGTCACGGTCTCGCTTACGCCCAGCTTGTCGACGCCTGAAACCCAATAGACGAGCGCCGGCTTGTAGGCGTCGTCCACCGCGAGGAAATCCGAGCAGCTCATCTGTGCGGGCGTAACGGGCTTTGCGGCTTGCGCAAGAGCGAGCGGGGATACACATAGACCGGCCAACACGGCGGTTGCAATTGCAAGGTGCTTCATAACATTCTCCAGATGGTATTGCAGGTCTTTCCGCCTTCGGCGATAGAGTCCTGCTTGTTGATAAATCAATACTCCCGGCTTCGAGGATGAATGCTCGGGCTGATTGTGCGCACCCTCTCGAATCGGCCACGCGTACTACGCAACGGAACTTGCCAGGCGTTGTTCACCAGCAAGTGCTGGTACGCCTTCATTGACTGGATACATCGTATCGGCAGTAAGTTAGGGGAAAATTACCCTTGTGCCATCGATCGCATATAGCGGACTTCGCATCTGTATTCCAACTGTCGGCTCACCAACTCACTGTCATACGAGACGGTGCGACCGGATAGGTCATCAGCATTACCAGTAGCCGAAAGTTTGCGGATAGCCATAGACGACGGCTGGCGCAGGCGCCAGGACGGGCGGCGGTGCGTACATTGGCGCGGTCGAATAGACGGCCGGGTGTGTGATCTGATTCCCCTTGGACGCCATGCATTGCGAATAAGCGGCGTCGTAGCGGGCTTGCAGACTGGCCGAAGTGGCCTGAGCGCCGTTGGCGCCCACTGCGCTGCCAAGCAGCAATCCAGCGCCGGCGCCAATCGCCGCGCCGATACCGGCATCGCCGGCTGCCGCGCCAAAAAGTGCGCCTGCTGCCGCACCGCCTACGGTGCCGATCGCCCCGGTGCGCAGACCGTCGTTGGCCGCCGCCGATGGTTGCGAGGCATTGTCAGAGCGGAACGCATAATCCCTGCACGCGTAATCTTCCTGCTGGAATTTGCTCAGCGGCTCTCCTGTGGGCGGCAATGCGACCACGGTCGGGCCAGTGGGAGGAATGACGGCGCACCCGGTCAGGGAAAGGGCGATCAAGCATAAAGGTGTTGCCACGCACACGAGTTGCAAACGTTTCATGATGTTGGATATCCAGTGAGTACACAGATGTCATAGTGACGTCGAAGAATTAGCGCTGAATTACTTTGCGGTGAGTGAGGCACCTGTGCTCCCGGAACCCAGCGAATCAATCGCTGGTCGTTTTTTTAAAATCAGGAATACTAGTCATCTTGACCCTGTCGCACCTGATTCATTACCGCGACATCCGGCAAGCCCATCGGGGGCTATCGCTCCTTGCGCTCGACGACGCAAATCACACGGAAACGCCGGCCACGTTGCTCTGTCGGTGCGACTCCATATCGAATTCGATACGGCTCGTTCTATTGCGCGGCTCATCCTGAGGAAGGGCTTCGATCGCCATACGGTCCACTTTGCCCTGTTCGGTTTGTGGCACGCGATCTAGCGCGATAATGCGTACCTGGTTCGAAATGGAAATGCCGAACACAGCTTCGAGAATGCTTGCGCACCGCGCAACCTGCACGTGTCTTCCTGGCCATGGCTCAACCAACGCGTTCCATGTATATCCCGCTGAACCGTTTCCTGGTGTATACGCCGCGGCATACCGCACGTCAGGCAGCCAGCAGAGGATCTCCTCAATCCTGGTCGGGCTGATATAAACACCATCGATCACAGCCACATCGGACGCACGCCCGAGCACATGCAGGTGGCCGTCCTCGTCGATGAAACCGGTGTCGCCCATGCGGCACCAGCCGTTGCGAAACTTGCGTGACTCCGTTTCCGGCTGCCTGTAATAGCCCTGCGCCACACAACACGACCTCACCTCGATGTTGCCTATCTCCCCTACACCCGCGAAGCGTTCGTCCAGGCGGCGAATGCGTACCTCGACGCCGTCCACAATGCGCCCGGCGCCGGATGCCATGTTGACGGTTGCCTCGTACCCCGGCGGCGCAAGCACGCTCACCAGACCCGCCTCGCTCGCTCCGTACATATGCTTGAGCACCGGGCCGAAACGGCTGATTGCGCGTTGTCGCAGAACCGCAGGCGCCGAGCCGCCGATGTGTGCAATCGAGCGCAACGACGACAGATCGCGCCAGCGCGCGTCCGGATGATCCATCGTTTCGAAAAGTTGTGGCTCGACGAGCAGCAGGTCGGTGATGCGTTCCGACTCGATCATCGAGAGCGTCGCGGCAGGGTCGTATTGGCGGTCGAGCACGACCGTGCCTCCACCGATCAAGGTTGAGTCCACAAGTACTTGTGAAATGTAGGCGAGCGGGCCATTGACGAGCTGCCGCTTATCTTCTGCCTTCTCTGCTCTGACCATCGCCGAATACGCCGCGAACGATCGCCGACTGCATTTCGGCACACCCGTCGTGCCACCGGACGATACGATCACGGCGAGCTCATCGGGCATGGCACGGCTGCGCAAGGGTCGATCCGAATGGTCTGCGGCAAGCCGATCTAGCCGTAAAGTATCAGCGCCGAAACCCATTGGCACGACGCGCGCGGTCACGCTTTCCGGGACGAGGTGCACGGTTTCTCCGAACACGATCAGGAGCGTGGGCTGGATTCTGGCAAGCAGCGTCCTGTGTTGATCGCGCTTCGCGAGCGCAGGCATGAACAGCGTCGCGGCACCGAGAAGATTCGCCGAGTAGCGGATAGCGAGCGCATCGGGACAATTGAGTGCGAGCAATGCGACGAGAGAACCCCGGCCAATACCGAGTGCCTCAAGCGCACGTGCGTAACGAAAGATCGAGCGACGCAGCGCGCCACCGGTAACGTCAGTACGAAGATAGCGCAGTACGGGTCTATCAGACCGTATGCCCAGCTGGTCGAGTAATGCATCGATATAGAGCGGCTCTGTTGTTTCGCTGTAACTTGTCATGATCGATCCTCTTTCGTGAGTCATGTGGCGGCCGTCGCTGCGCATGTCGGCCGTGAGCCTGCGCGTTCTCGCGACCCCACCCCACCCTTGCTTTCCACGCATGATGAGCGCGAAAAATGAGCGCAGAATGAGCAAAGGATTAGCTGACCAGTGCGGTCGTGAGATCCCGATGTCCGGAGCCGCTAATTCCCGTCTAAGATTTCGGCACTACTATCCGCTTCATCGATTCATCGACGTACATGAACACATAAGAGGGAAAATGGCATTGTCAAGTTTGAGGCTGTAACCAAACTTCGGAGCACAAAGTAGTTATCCTTATTAGAACGGCAAGTCCGAATTGCCGAATAAGCTAGCGGTGGGGAGGTTCCATGAGTCACGCACTTTTCGAGATTTCATCGGCTATTTGTATTCTGTTGTTCGTCGGCTTCGTTGTTTTCAGAGCATTCACCTCACCGCTTCCGGGAAAGGAAGAGCGTTTTGACTTGTTTATGAAACGAAACGACATCAGCCGGTCGCGAGACACGCTGCGTCACGAGTCCCTTGAGCTTGGCGACAAGACCCCTAGACCGTGACGGAACGGCCACCACCTTCGGCTAGGTTGCCATCGGCAACCATCTGTTCCGCGCGCATGCATGCATCGACGACCACCTCCCTTTGCTCGTGCACCGTCTTCAGCCCCTCCGCGATCTTCGCTTCGGCGGCTGGTACGTCGAATCTAGCCATTTTTCTTATTCCCTTGGCGATACACGGTTCTAACCGGACGCTAAGCGTACGAATTTGCGGATTCTGAGACGGCCCCTTTTCGATGGACACGGTTTGACGTCGCGTCGTATACGACCCGGCCGCCGCGGCGCGGCCGGGCGACACGTCGAATCGCGGGCGGCACGCGCACACATGCCGCCGCTGGAAGCCCGGGAGCCGTCGCTCAATGTCCATCAGTGGGTAGCTGCCCGAGGATGTGGGGGAGGTTAGAAAGATTGCCTGCCAGCTGTTGATACGCTTGACCACCTCGCCAGCGGACCGTCCGACCCGGCCGAAGTGGTCGCTGTCTGTGTGCGCCACGTGCTGATGCGCGCCCGCGCCGAGCCGGTGTGGGCACAGCTCCTGATCCGCGAGGGGTTTTCGGTGCATGCGCTGGATTGGGGTCTCGGTCAGCGACTGCTGCGCGATAGTCAAAGTGGTATTTCCGCGAAACGCTGTGTCGTCTCGGACCACTTTCTGTGTCTCATCTCCGTGACGGGGAACATCTTCGCGGCGATCACCGCTGAGTTGCACTTTTCTGCCTCCGTCATTCCAGCGCTTGCCGCGGCAGAAGGCATCTGGACTCGGCGAACAACACTTCGCGGAGCGCGCTGCGGCGGTCGTGCTACAGGCACTTGGACTCATGCGCGCGGAGGCGGAGAGGATTGCACGGTGCCGTTACCGGGTTAGCCGGAAATCAAGGTCTGTCGAGCAAAACCGCGCGTCAGCCGCGTGCCAGTCGTGTTGCCCCTTGGCTTCGCCAGCGCAGGATCGGTCGAGTCCGTCTGCCTGCGGATCATCGTCCACGGTACCGAGAAGATATTACGTCCCGCCGAAGATACCTCGCTTCTAACGTTGCGACCGTGGGCAATGAAGACGCATAGGGCGGCATGCGGCCTTGAAGTCCGTCATGCCAGTGGTTGAATTTGGGGCAGGCAGTCGCGCCCTTAGACTGGCTAACAAACATGTCGTGCGAAAGGACGTGGTTAACTTGTGAGCCGGATCACAACGGGGCAAACGGCGAAAACCAAATACTGATCGGCCGGCCGTAACGTATCGAGTGAGGCGGGGGAAAACGCGGACTCCCATTGGAGGTATTCATTTACGCGAGACAACGTCGCGTCGGTCAAGCTCAGCACGGGTCCGCTCCAGTTCCAGTGCGAGCAATTTTTCGTCCGGTAGCACGGCCTGATATTCCGCCGCCGGAATTTTGTTCGGCAAGTTGTCCAGTGCGTAATGCGCTTCGGCTGCGCCCTTCTCCGTGCATAGAATCAGGCCCACCGACGGGTTTTCGCCTGGCTTCATCCAGTGCTCACGGGCGTAATTCAAAAAGAGGAGCATCTGTCCGGCATCCGCGTAGCCGAACCGCCCCACCTTCAGGTCAATCACGACGAGGCACCGAAGACGTCGGTAAAAAAACAGCAAATCGACCCTGAACCAGGTGTCGTCGATCCGTAGTCGGCGCTGCCGGCCGAGAAAGGCAAAATCGTTGCCTAACTCAAGCAGAAAATCAGTCAGATGATGGATGAGACCGTCTTCCAAGTCGGACTCGGAATATTCGTCTTTGAGGTCGAGAAACTCCAGGACGAAAGGATCCTTGATGGCCTGCTCAGGCGTGAGCGTATCTTCGAGTCTGGGCTTCTCGGCCTTTTCAAGCATCTCGGGGTCCCCTCAAGAAAGGGATTTTTTCGTACGTTAAGACTTCGACTTAGTCGATTTCATCGCGCGCAACGGCCGGAATCGGCCTTTGGCGACGCGTTTGTTGGCGTGCCACACATAGTCGCCCGTCAGGTTGATGTGGTTCCAGCCCAGTGGAGCGATGTGCGGGATCAGGCCTTCGTCAATCTCGCGCTGCTGCCGTGAGGCGGCAGTCGCCCGCTCCAGATACACGGTGTTCCATAGCGTGATTGCAGCCACTACAAGATTCAGGCCGCTGGCCCGGTAGCGCTGGTTCTCGTACGAACGGTCCCGGATCTCGCCCAGTCGGTAGAAGAACACCGCCCGTGCCAGAGAGTTGCGGGCTTCGCCCTTGTTCAGTCCGGCAGACACGCGGCGGCGCAGCGCCGGGTCCTGGAGCCACTTCAGCGTGAACAGCGTACGTTCGATGCGACCGAGTTCGCGAAGGCCGACAGCGAGACCGTTTTGTCGCGGATACGCGCTAAGCTTGCGAAGGATGAGCGAAGCCGTAACCGTTCCTTGATGGATCGACGCGGCTAGACGAACCACGTCATCGAATTCCCGTTCAATCAGTTTCCGGTTGATCGAACCACCAATCAGCGACGACAGCGCCGGCCAGTCGCTCGCCTTGCCCGGGACATACAGATTCTTGTCGGCCAGATCGGCAATACGTGGCGCAAACTCGAATCCGAGGAAGTGGCACAGCGCAAACACGTGGTCGGTGAAGCCAGCGGTGTCCGTATAGTGCTCCTCGATACGCAGTTCCGACTCGTGATACAGCAAGCCATCGAGCACATGCGTGGCATCCCGCACCGGCGAGTTAATGACCTTGGTGTGGAACGGTGCGTACTGCTCGGAAATGTGCGTATAGAACAACACGCCAGGTTTGTTGCCATACTTCGCGTTGCGATATCCGGCGGCCTGCCCGTGCCCACCAGCGCGGAAACGCTGACCATCCGATGACGAGGTTGTGCCTTCGCCCCAATACGCCGCGAAAGGCAAACCATGCTGATAGTTGACCAATTCGGCCAACCCCTTCTGATAGGTCTCGTCGCGGATATACCAGGCTACCAGCCACGACAGTTTGGCCACGCTCGTGCCCGGACAGGCATCGGCCATCTTCTCCAGCCCGAGGTTGAACGCGTCACAAAGGAGCGCGGTCAGCAACAGCGTTCGGTCGGGCGGCTCCGAGTCGCTTTTCAAATGAGTGAAGTGGCGGGTGAAGTCGGTCCACTGATCGACCTCAAGCAGCAGGTCCGTGATCTTTACGCGCGGCATTAGATCGTAGACTTGCTGCGCAAGGATGTCAGCCGCAGCCGGGGTTGCGTCGTCGAGCGGCGTGATCTTGAGCGCTTTGTCGTTCAGCTCAACGTCCGGCAATTTTCCTGCCTCTGCAAGCCGAGACGTTTCGTCAAGCGCTTCCCGCAAGTGGGCGAGGCGCTCGTCAAGATAGGCGGCCGCGGAGGTCTCAACTACCAGTCCAAGCCGGTTCCCGCGATACTGATCGTCGAACGTTGCACGCGACATCAGGTATTCATCGAAATCCTTGAACTGCCGGCTGCCAATAACTGACACGTCGCCCGAGCGGAGTGCGTTCTTCAGTTCGCTCATCGCGGCAAGCTCATAGAACCTGCGATCGACACCGCCTTCCTTGAATACGAACCGCGCCCAACGTGGTTTGACGAAGGCTGTAGGCGCATTCGCTGGCACTTTTCGAGCGTCGGTTCGGTTCATCTCGCGCAAAGCTTCAATCGCGTTCATCAGGTCCTGACGCGCCGAAGCCGCGTGGAAATCGAAGGTCTCGAGGAACATCGGAGAATAGCGTCGCAACTGCGTGAAGTGATCGACGAGCAACGCCATCGAATCAAACTCCGCGTCGCGAGCAAGAGCTTATCGCGTGCAGTTTTCTCGCTGGACATAGTACCCGGATATCTCCTCTTTCCAGGCCTGCGCATAGACTAAGGTCGTCTGCTATGCAACGAAGTAACTATGGACCACCGCTTTCCATCAAGATTGGCGAGAAGCCAGCAACCTCGCGGGAACCGCCCCGACGCTAATTCCAGATCTCGGTCCCGGCCAGTCCCCCTCTCTAATCACGTCTTGCGCTTGCGCGTCGATTTGGCCGCCGGCCCGCTGCTCGTGCGTGCGCCGGCCGACGGCTTCTGCGACGACGATTTCACAGTGAGATTCGCCAGTGATAAAGCCAGGTTATCGCGCTGCTCACGCGCCTGCGCCGCTTCATCGATATAACGCGCGTTGGCGGTTCGCAGCGCGTCAAGCTTGCCCTCCAACACGCCGAGCTGCTGACGCAGATCACCGACTTGCCCCTGCAGCTTCTGCATCTCCTCTCGATGCCGGCCAATGCCCTGCTCCATTTTACGAGTAGCCGTATCAAGTTCCTTCTGCGAGCGCGCGGCCGCTTGCCGCTCGCGATCGATTTCCAGTAGCGCCCGGGTTTCGGCGCCTTTGAGCCGCTACTGCGCCAGCGCGCCGTCGGCACGCAGCTTGTCCAGTTCAGAAGCGAAATCATGTCGGGCGGCTTCGAGCGCTCGCTGCGACTGCTGCTCGCCCTGTTGCGCCAGTCGTACCTGCTCCTGCAGCGTCGACGCCGCGGCGACGGAGATGGCCAGCCCCTGGTCCAGTTCTGTGATGCGGGTCTGCGCCGCATCCAGCGCCGCTGCACCGCCCGTCAGTTCTTGGCGCACCTGGTCGCGTTCCGGACTCGGCCTGAGCCTGCTGAGCCTGCGCGTCCGCCACCGAGCGTTGCGCCTCGAGCTGCGCGGCGGCCAGCTGGTCTTGCGCCACATCGACTGCACGCGTCCAGAGCGCCGCGGCCAGCTCGCCCGTCGCGGACTGCAGCTCCGCCGGCAGGTCCGGGTGCTCGATGCGCACCCGGCTCTTTTCACGCAGGGTGGCCCAGAAGCGCGTCAGCGCCTCGGCCGGCGCATTCATGCTGCCCTTCTTCACGAGTTGATAAAGCGTGTCAGTGGAAAAGCAGCGCTGCCCGGGTTGTTGCCGCCTTCGTTTCTGCGTCTTCACGATGAAGGCTGTGACATCGCCGCAGTCAATTCGAGGGCCGCAATTACGCGCCGCTCCTCTTCTGATGAGGTCATCAAACGTCGTCGTGCCATCGACGCTGTCCAGTTCAAACAGCTGTTTGAATGCTGCGCTCGCATAACGCAACGTGTCGTCCGCGCCATACACCCCAACAAGAAGATTCCCACTAGCAAAGGCGGACGCCAGTGCGTCTCGGACGTCATTGTTCCATGACTGACAGCCATTGAAGTCCATCGCAACCCCCGTAGGCATTCACTGGAGTCTACGCCGAAGGTCAGACGTTTAGCTCCTTATAAAGGCTAGAATCGACGGCGCTCGCTTGTCTGTTGCTGCTGGTGAACGCCTGGCGCCTTCGGTTGACGAGAAGGTTCAAGTATCGCCGTCACTTCCGCGCCGATAAGAAACACCGTGGCTGAAAAGTAAAGCCACATCATGAGGACTGCCAGAGAACCTGCCGCCCCGAACGAACCCGCAGTCCTGGCGTGTGCAAGATAAAGCCCGAAGAGATGCCTTCCCACAGAAAACAACACCGCCGCGACCGCACCGCCGATGAGCGCGCTTTTGAAACGGACACGAACGTCAGGTAGCCATTTGATGAAGACACCGAAGCCCGCCGTCATGGCTACCAGTCCGAAAATGGTTTGAGCAACGGCAGCGACGACCGTCATGGTGATGCTGCCGAGCACGCTATGCCCGACCGTTTGTATCGCAGTGTCGAGTACCAACGAGACGACCAACAGAAAACCGAATCCCATCACGAGACCAAACGAGACGAGCCGTGCACGTAAAAGCAAAGCAAGTCCGGAAATGCCCTTCCGCGATTCGACCTTAAAAACTTCGTCGAGGGCTGTGTTCAATGACGAGAAAGTCGCCGAAGCGCCGACTAATAGCAATACGACGGACACCGCAGCGGCAATCCCGCTACCACTGGAACGATGGGCATGCTCTACCATTGCTTGCATCGCGCCGGCGGCTTCTGGACCAGTGATGTCTTTAATTTGCGCGAATAGCCTTCCTTCGGCTGCGTCCTTACCGAAGAACCATCCAACGACTGCGAGAACAATGAGGAGCGTTGGTGCAAGCGAAAAGGCTGAGTAGAAAGCAATGCTCGCCCCGAGCGTGGTACAGCGGTCAGAAAGAAACCCAGTAACAGCGCCCCGCGCGACTTGGATTAGCCCCTGGCGCGCACACGAACCGTCTTCGGTTCGCTGCTCGGTTTCCTGAATCTCAGCGCGTATGTTCATATTGTCCTCGCACCTCAGTAAAGCGTCGATGCTTAACTACGCTGACCTCCAAGCCGGGCTTCGCACGCTCTGCTCGGAGACAACGTCGTTTGCCTCAAGGACACGGGCGACATATGGCCGACCACTATCGTCGAGGATGCGTCTCCATTCTGCGGCGAGCGCCTCATCCAGCGTCTCGAACACGCTGATTTGCAGATGGTTATCGTCCACCCGCGACGTCATCGTAAAGCTTGCGTCGCCGGGCTGGTCTATCAAGCCTTCGTCTTCGCCCGTAACCTCCAACGTGTAACGTCTAGTCATCGCGCTATGCTCCTGAGGAGATATAACCTGGCAGCGCCTTTGCCTCAGGCAATCGGGACGCCGCAAACGCATCCGCGAGCATTACAGCAAAACCATCGACGGTTGCGGGCCGGGTAGCGACTCGCTGTCTGAAAAAATCGGCCCATGCAAACTTTGCGTTGAATTCCCCTGGATTTTCGAACACGCCTGCGATGCGAATGAACGCAGCGACGCTTTGGAACACGTCGTCAGGCATGGACGCGATTGAGCGAGGTAGGTCTGCGATATTGAATTGCTTGCCGTGCTCATCAAACGCGTGAAACCAGCCCCGTTCCAACATGGTTTCGACGAACTGCTTATCGGTGAGCGCGCTGAAGTCCTCCCTTATGCGGGTTGGCGCTTCCGGGAAGCCCATATCAAACCAGGCGCGGGCCCAATGATGATGGTCAATAACATGACGTATGCCGGACGGCCGGAGCACAACTGTGATGGATTGCTCCTCGGCGAACGACCGTCTTTTTTCAGAGTCCAGCCCGCGATAACTGCTCTTTTTTACTTCCACCTGCACGTACCCAATTGCGCCCTGCGTTGGATGCAACGTACTCCACGGAACCCCGCGGACGGAAGAATCTCGGGTGGGTGTCGCACCCTTCCCCGGCTGCGGCTGTGATTGGCCTTTCATGTCTACCTCTCAGGACCCAGAAACCCGTTGACTCGATGTCTAATGCGCCACAGGAGGAAGCAAACGTCGCGCCCACCTTGCCAGCCGCGCGTCAGCCGACTTCGGGCGCTCTGCCAACCCTTGCTTGCAGCCATCAACATGCCCACCGAGATTTTCCGGATGAAGACCAGTGCCAAGCGGCAAACATCTGAGGCACGGCAATGGGTGCTCGGCCAATCCGTGAGAAACGTAACTTTACTGCCGATGCGTAAAGGGGCCACAACAAACAATTCCCCGGGCGCAGGTCTGCATGACTTTCCCGGAAGACGGTATGGGCGTCACCCTGATACGGCGGCACTTATCGTGTGGCGGCGCCACGGCCTTTGCTCGCGACCGCGCGAAAAGAAAAGCAGAAGGCCGGGTCATCGAATATAGTTTCGACCACCGAAGACCACGACCGGGGAGCCCAGCATGAAGGTCTTGTTTGTTGACGACAACCCTGCATCAGCCGACGCGCTAGCCGCGCTGGCGATAGAACTAGGACACGAGCCCTTTGTTGCATATGACAGCGAGAGTGCTGTCAAACAGGCGCGCGCCGTGGCTTTCGACCTGATACTGTTGGACATCCGACTTGGAGACGTCGATGGTCGAGATGTTTGCGCCGACATACGACGCGAAGGCGCCTCACGACATTCGCAGATTCTCGCAATGACAGGGCATGTTGGGCTGGAGCAAGGCGTGAGCCTTGGCGACTTCAATGGGTACGTGCTGAAACCACTGGAATTCGACCGCCTTGAAGAATTGCTTACGTCATAGTCGCGGTCTTTCACTAAAGGCCAAGAAGTCCCAAAGTACGGTGCTAGGAAAGAAGTGGCGAGGGAAACAGGAAGGCTTGTGCTGGGGTCTTCGGCGAATCTAACGCCGAAGCTTGTCACCTGAGATTGATTCCTAAAATGCCTGGACGGTCGTGCAGGCATTCCTTGGCGTCTGCCGAAATCAGGATTTGATGAATGCCAGCAGGTCGGCGTTTATCTGCTCCGCATGCGTGGTCGGCATCCCATGTGGTAGTCCGGGATACGATTTAAGCGTCCCATGCTTCAGCAGCTTGACGGACTTCGCACCTGTGGTGGGGAACGGGCATATCTGGTCGTCCTCGCCATGCATCACGAGGACTGGAACGTCTATTATCGCCAGGTCCTCGTAAAACTCGGTTTCCGACAATACCTTGACGCAATCGTATTGGGCTTTAATGCCGCCCATCATGCCCTGCCGCCACCAGTTTTCCCGAATTCCTTCCGACACCGTCGCGCCAGGGCGGTTGAAACCATAAAATGGAATCGTGATGTCCTGGTAAAACTGCGACCGGTGATTTGCAGTGCCATTGCGTATCTCATCGACGACTTTTCTTGGAACACCGTCAGGGTTCTTTTCCGTTTGGATAAAAAGCGGAGGTATTGCACTGATAAGTACCGCCTTCGCAACGCGTCCGTTTCCGGTGCCGTGGCGGGCAACGTAACGTGTCACCTCGCCTCCCCCTGTGGAATGACCAATGTGCACTGCGTTCTTAAGATCGAGTGCCTTGACCAACTCCGCGACGTCGGACGCGTAGGTGTCCATGTCATTGCCGCGCACGGTCTGGGTGGAGCGACCATGGCCGCGGCGGTCGTGGGCAATTACGCGATATCCATGGTCCAAGAAAAACATTAATTGCGCGTCCCAATCGTCTGCGGAAAGAGGCCACCCGTGATGGAACACCAATGGTTCTCCGGAGCCCCAATCCTTGTAGAAGATTTGCGTTCCATCTGCGGTCGTGATGTATGCACTTCCAGTATTCGCTTCCATCTCATATCCTTTTAAATCCGAGGCAATAGAGGGACGACTTTTCACAAGCGAGCAAACGCTTTTCTCAAAAAACGAGCGTTGCAGCGCCGAATGGAAAGCCGGGAACACAGCAGTCACAAGCAAACCCAGGATGACCGCCTCCAGGGCGGCATGTGCCCCGTATCAAGGAACCGGTCTTCCGTTGTCAGAGTATCCGGCGCTCTTAAACATCACAACGGACGAAAGAGACAAAAAGCATGGCAAAAACGGCACCGGTTTTGGCCCCACGGTTCGAGATAGGAATCGCCTGCGATGCGGGCAGTTCGAACACGGGTATCTACGGTCTGACAGACCTGTTCACTTACGCCGGCGAGTTCGCCGCGAAGCGCTATGGCGGCTCTGCTCGGTCAGTAGTTCGCATTACGCACTGGCGAGTGGAAGAAGATGCGCTTGAGGTCCGCTGTCGGTACGACAGTTGCCCAAGCGCATCGCACGCCCTGTCATTGCTTGTGATTCCCGGAAATGCGCAAGCCCCGGAAAGGACCGAGAAATCAAGCCCGCTGCTGCACTGGCTTCGGGAGAAACATGCTGAAGGCGTTGTCATCGCCGCGGTATGCGGGGGCGTCTTTATTTTGGCAAGAACAGGGCTTCTCGCCGGTCGGCAGGCGACGACGCACTGGTCATTCAATGAAGTATTCGCGGAACAGTTTCCGGATGTATTGACAGAAACCGACCACATGGTCATTGACTATGGAGACGTCGTTACCGCCGGAGGGGTGCTCGCATGGGCAGATCTCGGACTAAGGCTCACCGAGAGGTTTCTCGGCACGGCAGTGATGCTGGAAACAGCGCGTTTTATGCTCGTCGACCCTCCCGGACGGGAACAGCGCTTTTACAGCGAATTCGACCCGAAAACGAAACATGGAGACCGCGCGATACTGAATGCGCAGCAGTGGCTTCTTACGCAACGCGAGCGTCCCGTGAGCGTTGCCGAACTTGCGAAGCATGCAGGACTTGAACAGCGAACGTTTTTGCGTCGCTTTATTGCTGCCACGGGCATGAAACCAAGCGAGTATCAGCAGCGGCTCCGGATTACCCGAGCACGCGAGATGCTTGAATTTTCGCAGGCGACCGTTGAAGAAATATCATGGAGTTTAGGGTATGGCGACGTCACAGGGTTTCGTCGAGCATTCCGCAAGGTCATGGGCCTAACACCTTCTGACTATCGCAGACGTTTTTGCCAGCCCAACTTCCATCCAGCCTCGTTTGAACCTGGGGATCAAATTTCGACTACACAGCAGCCGGCCGGAACAGGGGAATAACGGGCGGTTCACAATTCTCACGATTCAGCGCTGCCTCGGCCGCTTATCGCTGGAGCGGTTCGTGAATCGACGCGCCCGCCCACCGCCCCATCGGGAATTCAGGCGTTCATCAAGGTATGCAAGCCAACCACCGCACACTCTGCAATTCCGACGACTATGTGCGGCGCTATCAAATCCTACCGCGGGATGAGGCGGTTTAGGCGAGGCTCGCGAAGCGCGCTGAATCGTCGGACTGTAGGCAATACTTTGCCTGCACCTAGCTTCACCACTACGAGACGCTGCGGACTGCGGAGCCAGCCCATAAGACGGTCCAATTGCCGCTCTAAATACTTGTCGACCAACGCCCAGCTCACCAAACATCAATATGGTGGGCCGCGCCGACTTTCCGCAGCGTGGGCACGTGGGAATGTCATTGTTGAGATGTGCCCCCGTCGTTTCATTACCGCCAATGGCCTGTCTGTAAGGTTTATAAGGCACACTGCCGCGCACCTCCGTGTCAACCGCGGGCCGTTCAACCAAACTGATGCCTTATATGTCCATCGACATCAATCCATCCGACACGCCCGATTCGGAAGTCCAATCCTGGCTGCAAAAGCTTGGCCCCGGCCTGATTACGGGCGCCGCGGACGACGACCCCAGCGGTATCGCCACCTACTCGCAGGCAGGCGCGCAGTTCGGTTTCAACATGCTGTGGACGATCATCATTACGTACCCGCTAATGGTGGCTATCCAGGTGATCAGCGCAAGACTCGGACGGGTCAGCGGGCATGGGCTCGCCACCAACATCCGACGTTACTATCCAGCATGGCTGCTCTACGGCTCTGTTGTCTTGCTTCTTGTCGCCAACACCATCAACATCGCAGCCGATCTCACCGCGATGGGCGCGGCGGTGAACCTGGTCGTGGGTGGACCGACGCGCCTCTATACCGTCGGGCTCGGGCTGGTATCCGTTTTATTGCAGGTGTTTGTCCCCTATCGCAGCTATGTTCGAGTGCTGAAGTGGCTTACTCTCGTGCTCTTTGCATACGTGGCGACCGTGTTTGTCGTGCAAGTACCCTGGCAGACAGTCGTCGTTCGAACGTTCTTTCCTCACTGGTCCTGGAAGAGCGATTACGTAACGACCGTGGTCGCGGTCCTTGGGACGACCATTAGCCCCTATCTGTTTTTCTGGCAGGCGTCTCAAGAGGTCGAAGAGATGCGCGCCGAGACCGGTCAGAAAGCGTTGAAGAACGCGCCGGCTCAGGGACCGGCGAGCCTCAAACGCATTCGGATGGATACGTGGATCGGGATGGGATTCTCGAACCTGGTCGCTTTCTTTATTATTCTGACCACGGCGGCGACGCTGAACGCCCATGGCATTACCAACATTCAGACCTCGTCGCAGGCCGCGCTCGCGCTCAAGCCCATTGCTGGCGAATTCGCATTTTTGCTCTTTAGCCTAGGAATCATCGGGACGGGTTTGCTTGCGCTACCCGTGCTTGCCGGGTCTGCCGCGTACGCGATGGCTGGAACGTTCAGGTGGCGTAACAGCCTAGCGCTCAAGCCGCAGCTCGCGAGACGGTTCTACGGGATCATCGTTCTATCAACGATAGTGGGCGTAGTGATTGGCTTTACCCCGATCGATCCGATCAAGGCGCTCTACTGGAGTGCGGTCATCAACGGAGTAGTCTCCGTGCCCATCATGGGATTGATTATGTTTATGGCCGTCAATCCGAAGATCATGGGAAAGTTCATCATCTCGATGCGGCTACGCGTGGTGGGTTGGTTGGCGACAGCCGCCATGGGAATTGCGGCCGTCGCCATGTTTTGGTTTATGTTCTCATAGTGCGTTGCGTCTTCGGATCCAGTTTCGGCAACTACAAGGCGGCTTCCGATTCGACAGTGCCCAACGCCATAATGGGCTCGTGGAAGTCTTGTCATGTACGGTTTGAGCGTTTCGGCATCAAGCGCCTGCATCACGCCGAACTCTTGAGCCTTTTCGGCAGCTTGGACCCACGAATTTCCAAGCAGTTCTCCCACCGACGATTGCATGTGGCCGACCACTTCCTTCACAGTACCCTTGCTTTGTTGGCATCAATAATTCGCTCCTGCGAAATTCATATTTAACCGTTTTGCGGCCCATTTGTTGCGGAGTCAACAGCATGGTCTGAGCGCACCGGCAGCCGATATCCATCGCCGCGAGATTCCGGCCGGGAGGCATTTCCGCGAATCGATTCCCGCCCAATAACGCGCGCTCCTTTAATGTGCTTTTTCAGACCAACCGAGGTCAGCGCATTACGAATGAGTTTTTATTGGTACGTGAGGGTAGCCTGCGAGAACTGCAGAACAAGTAATGCAGCGACTTCCGGGGCAACCGCCGATAAATTCGATCGCTGATCATCCCGCGCTTTCGTCGGTGTCGTGCCACCAGTGCGTCAAGGCAGCGACTACGGATCAAGGCGCGGCGCAGTCTCTGACCATGTGTGTGATCCCAAATACCCGGAACTTCATGCCAGACTGTCGCATTTGAGCGACGTCGCTAAACTGCCGGCCCATGCAGCATCTGTGGCCCACCCGGAAAGGTGCGCAGCTCTTAACAGTGCGCCCCCAATGGGCGGCAACAACGGTGGCGTGGGCGCCCGGCCAAGTCGGGAAATCAGGCGACCCAGGACCACTTCGCTAGAGAACACACCTCCGGCGTAACTCCACTCGGCAGATTCCGGCAAGCCGCTTCGCTCGAAGCCCGCTTTTGCATGCTCATAGAGCCGATCACCTGCACGCTCCAGGATTGAACGTGCGGTCTCGTTGACCGCGGCAATTTCGCTGACGAGTTTCGCCACGCCTGCGATCCTCGATCTCCGCGTCGCTTCAGCATACGACCAGCCAATCAGATCGGCTTCGACGAGACGCAGTCCGTGAAGTAGAGCGTGTGCAAATTCGATGTCAGGCCCACGTCCGTCCAACGCGCGCGCGGCCTCTGATAGCGCTTCGCGCCCGATCCAATATGCGCTTCCCTCGTCGCCAAACGCGTCACCCCAACCGCCTACCCTGATATCCACGCCGCTGCCGTCACCTGCCCACGCCATCGACCCCGTGCCGGCCAAAAGCAAGACCCCACCTCGACCTGCAAAGGCCCCGTCGAAGGCCACCTGAACATCGTTCACGACCTCGTGCTTCATGGAAAACTGCGCGGCACAGATGTCGCGTTGCGCTTGAGAGATTGTTTCTATCTCCCCAAAGAACGGCAGCCCCAATGCTGCACCGCGTACGCGGGGCATATACACGGCGGCGGAATCAACGAGACGCTCGACCTCTCGGGTCCAAACCGGGCTACCGGTTGGATCAAGCGTCGGTCCCTGAGTACAGAATTGAACTGCACCCGAGCGGTCGGCAATCGCTAGCAACGTCTTCGTGCCGCCCGCGTCGACCCCTAACACAAACTCTGAAGCCTGCGTCATGAGCCGCTTGCCCGTACATTAAAGTCTATTTCCATGCTCTCGACGGTCGTCAAATCGATGCTCGCCTTTCTCAACCCTGACTGCTCTTTCTCAGCCAAAGACGAATCCGAGATCACGTGCATTCGACTAGTTAGTTCTGCAACCAGAAAAGTCGACCGCCGGCCGAATTTGCTTGCGTCGGCCAGAACGATGGTACTTGCCGCTCTTCCAATCATATGTTCGTTGATGCTGGCCTCGGCCGAATCCAGGCTGTAGATTTTATGATCATCACCTATCGCACCCGCTCCCAGGAATAACTGGTCCAGCCACAACCGATCCAGAGCCAACTCGGCAGCTGGACCAACGAGGGACGCGTTCTCGTTACGCAGTTGTCCGCCGATGAGCGAGACGCGCAGCTTCGGCACATTCATCAATCGTTGCGCCACAACCAAACCATTTGTCACAACAGTCAGCGGGATTGGATTGACCCGCAACAGGTGAGCCAATTGCAGGACCGTCGTTCCTGCATCCAGGAACACAGCACTGTTCGGTGTCAAAAGGGTGTAGGCCGCCGCCGCGATTGCTCTCTTTTCCCGTAGGTGTTGATTTTCCCGGACTTCGAACGCGACCTCCGTGTCGACTCCGCTGGAGATGCGGGCACCTCCATGGCTACGTTCGACGACTCCCTGCTGCTCAAGGAGCTGAAGATCTCGGCGCACGGTCGCCAAGGATGCACCAATTTCTTCCGCAAGCGCCTGGATCGACGTTTCGCCGTTCGAATACAAGTGGTGTCTAATGGCTTCTAGTCGGTTCGTTTTCATATCGCCTTGGGAAACGCAGATCGCATTAATCGCAAGCGTTAAATTGCGACTTCGCCCCGCTATTCAATGTTAATGCGTTATGAGCTAATTACCGCTTCGTGGTACACATCGAGCACCCGGCTGACCGCGTATTCCAGCAGACCCTGGGGCGTCGCCTGGACAGCACCCGACCGGACGGCCGGATACAGCGTAGCGAGGTATTGGCTAATCAACGTCTCGGGTATTGTCACGCCATCAAGACGTTCCAGCAATCGGTTCACTGCCGCCTTCGCTTCCGGCAATGCCCAATAGTACCGGATACGATCGCTGTAACTGAAGTGTCGCTGGACGCGAATTTCGTATTCTGTGCCGTGATAATACTTCTCCCAGTATTCAGGGCGCGCCACCATGAGGTGCTCCATCGACGCATCCAACGTTTCTGATTCTGGCGTTGGAGCCAATACTTGCGCAATGGCGTCCAGCCCATATAGCGCTTCGCGATAGGCAAAGGTAAGACCTGGTCCGACCTTGAGGATAGCGAATCCATCGCGAACCAGCGCAGCCAAGGCGCTGGCCGGCTGGTAATCTGTTGAATGCGCCTCAAAGACAAACCCGTGCCCTTTTGAAAGCAGATTGCTGAGATCGCGTGCGCGTTCCGGGTGATAGACAATGACATTCTGGTGGCCAAATTCGACGCCAGGTTGGACGACCAAGCCGATTACCCTGTCGAAAGCCGTAGCGAGTCCCGCTTGTTCAAACGCTGCGCGGTGGACGTTGATCGTATGTAGTGCAGCCGACGGCCGTGTAACCTCAATATGATCGATGACCTCAAGCGCCCCGCCTGGCACCGGGACCTCTGTGCCAATCACGTAGAACGGAGGATTCTCGCGCGGAGCGGCGGCTTCTGCGGATCGAACCAGTCGCACCGCGCGCTGTGCAACCACCTCGTCCGAGAGCATCTCAGGTTCACCGTCACAACCCATGCTAGCGTCAATGTGCAATTTTCTGAAGCCAGCGCGGGCATAGGCGGCGACCATGACCTCGGCGCGTGCCATCGCTTCATCCGCTGCAAGTTTCTTCCACGGCACGGGACCTAAATGGTCACCGCCTAAAATCAGGTGTTCCGTGTTGAAACCGACCTTCGCCGCGATGTGCTCGACAAATTGCCGGAAGTCGGCGGGGGTCATTCCCGTATAACCGCCTTCCTGGTTAACTTGATTGCAGGTCGCTTCAATCAGTACGTCGACGCCACGAACGAGTCCGTGCCGAAGCGCCGCCTCGATAACCACCGGATGGGCTGTACAAATGGAGAAAAACCCCAGACGCCCAACGTTGTTGGCCTGCCCCGACAAGGCCTGCACCACAGTGCTCTTCATATCCTACATCCTCATTGTTGAATCGAAGCGTCGACCTGTTTTCTGATCAAAAAGGTGAATATCGGCGGCGTCGATGGTCAATGGGATTGAGCCACCATGCGTGATCCGTCGTCGTCCGCCAAGAACCAGTGTGGCTCGGTGTCGACCGATCGCCCCGTGCAGATGCGACTCCGCTCCCGTTGCCTCAATGGCAGACACGTTGATGTTTAACGTGCTGCTCCCTTCTGCGACGTTAAGGTGCTCGGGTCTAACGCCGCAAACCACTTTCGTATCGGATTCGATGGGTACGTTCTGTCCCAGCGCGATGGAGATTCCGTCACCAATGTCAACCAACGTCTGCCCGTGTTCTTGCACAATCGATCCTTCTAGCAGGTTCATTGATGGCGAGCCGATGAATCGCGCAACGAACAAATTCGCGGGGCGATCGTAAAGGTCGAGCGGAGCGCCCACCTGCTCAATATGGCCATGATTCAAAAGCACGATTCGATCGGCCATCGTCATCGCCTCGATCTGATCGTGCGTAACGTAGATCGACGTTGTCCCGAGGCGCTGCTGCAGAGACTTGACCTCCTGTCGCATTTGCACCCGGAGTTGCGCGTCAAGATTCGATAGAGGCTCATCGAACAGGAATACTTGCGGATTGCGCACGATCGCGCGCCCCATCGCCACGCGCTGGCGCTGACCGCCCGACAGTTGCTTGGGGAGTCGATGCAGATAGGGTGTCAGCCCCAGTATTTCCGCAGCTTCGCCGATGGCCTTCTTAATTTCGTCCCTGGCTATTCCGCGAATTTGAAGGCTAAACCCCATGTTGTCCGCTACGCTCAGATGAGGATAGAGAGCGTAGTTTTGGAAAACCATGGCGATGTCACGATCTTTGGCCGGAAGATCGTTGATTAATCGTCCGCCGATGAAAATCTTGCCATCCGTTATGCTTTCCAAGCCGGCAATCATACGCAGTAATGTCGACTTACCGCTGCCGGAGGCTCCAACAAGTGCTACGAATTCGCCGTCTCGAATCGAAACGTTTGCGTTTTCGATAACCGATTGGCTTCCATAACTCTTCTTAACATCGGTGATCTCGACATTTGCCACGAGACACCTCCTTATAAAATTGTTCGATGACGGCCTGGACACCTGCCAAAACACTACCACGGGCAGGCGTTATAGCGTGACGACCTTGTTCAGATGACGCGGAGCGGTGGTGTCGAGGCCGCGCAACTCGGCAACTCGCTCACCCAGAATTTGCAGGGATGGTAGAACCACGATCGACCGGCTTTCAATCGACCCCGGGACCTCGATTTCAATGTCCCCTGCTCCACCTAAACCCAGCACCAATGCGCCCTTCTCAGACAATTCCGCCGCCAGCTTTGCCTCTTCTTCACGCGTGTCGGAGCTGTAAAGCAGAATCGCTACCGTTTTATCGTCCACTAGGCTAACAGGACCGTGCCGGTATTCCATGGTGTGATACGTGTGGGCATAGCTCAGACTCATCTCTTGGACCTTGATACTTCCTTCGCCGGCAATACCGTACATTGGACCCGCGCCCAGATAAACGAAGTGGGATCGTCCCGCGAGGACGCCCATAAGAGCCTTGTCGAATTTCTCCATCGTCGCCGTGGCGTCGGTCACAACGCTAGCATCGAGGGTCGCGCCTGCCAGACGCAAACCCATTAGCAACATCAAGCTAGCGGAGGAAGTCATCACGATCCCTTCGCTGGAATGTGTCTTGGCGAAGATAACCGCATTTGCGTGACGGGTCACGCTGCTATTCGCTTCGCACGTGATCGCAGTCGTCTTAAGGCCAGCGGCCCGGCTGACTTCAAGAGCCTGCACGGTCTCGGTGGACTCGCCGCTTCGCGATAATGCGATGACGTGGACGTTTGCATCACTCGCCAAATAGGCACGCCGGCGCCGTGCCCACTCTCCTCCCGGCACCGCAATCGCGTTCAACCCGCGCAGATTAAACGAGGCAGCAATACTCTGAGCGAGATGGTATGAGGTGCCACAGCCCACAATAACGAATGTGCTATTTGTTGTTTCGAGGGATGGCGTGGCGATTGCGGCGGGCCAGAACTGAAACTGCTCCTGGATAACACGTTCGGTCGTATTCATTTGATGGTTCCTTTTTTCAAACAGAAGCTACTTGCCTGATCCGGCCATGAGGCCTTGAACAAGGTAGCGATTCAGAAAAAGCACAACGATGATGGGTGGAATGATGGCGAGAATGCCCGCCGCATTCATGAGTCCGTAGTCGACATAGTTACGACTGACGAATTCAGGAATAAGAACGGTGAGCGGCTTGGTCGCCAACGTCGGCGAGAAAACCAGCGGAATCATGAACTGGCCCCAGGCACTCAGGAACGTGAGAATTGCACTGGCGATCAATCCGGGAGCGGCCAGCGGAAGAATGATCCTGAAGAGCGTGTAGGTGCGACCTGCCCCATCCATCCATGCGGCTTCCTCTAACGACAGTGGCAGCGATTGGTACACGCTTCGCATAAGCCATAGCGAAAGCGGTAAGAACGCGGACACGTAAATCATCGTCACGCCAAAGTAGGTGTCGATAAGCTTCAACAACACCATGAGCCTGTAAAGCGGGATCATGACCGTATAGGCCGGAATAGCCAGTGATGCGACCACGAGTATAAAAATGACATCTCGGCCTGGAAACTTGAGGCGGACAAACGCGTAGGCCCCCACCGCAGCAAGCCCAACTGTGACAATCGTCGCCATGAAGGACGTCAGCAGACTATTTACAAGCGCCCGGCTGAACTGCGGCCACACCGATTGCACCGCGCTTCCTTGAAACGAACTTGTTGCTCCGAGCAGTTGGCGATAGTGTTCGAACGTCACATGCGGAGGAAAGAAATGCGG
>Ga0302228_10000173_pt1 | contig 59821 bp, 48 predicted proteins | sample II_Palsa_N1_2_FD_193519 | JGI IMG/M metagenome (GOLD analysis project Ga0302228, IMG submission 193519) | Peat permafrost microbial communities from Stordalen Mire near Abisko, Sweden - II_Palsa_N1_2 | ecosystem: Environmental > Terrestrial > Soil > Palsa > Peat permafrost | place: Sweden... | reverse complement strand
GTGGCAGCAACTTCGGGAAAGCGAGCCGGGCCTGCGCGCACGCGACCTTGCCGAACGCCTGGGTGTCAGCGAAGGCGCGCTGGTTGCCAGCCGCTGCGGCGACGGCGTCACCCGTCTGGACGGCCCATTCGCCGACCTGATTTATGCATTACCCACCCTGGGTCGAGTGATGGTGCTGACCCGCAACGACAGTTGCGTGCATGAGAAAAAAGGCTGCTTCAGCAAGATCGAACTCGGCGCCGTCATGGGCGTAGTGCTGGACGAGAACATCGACCTGCGCATTTTTCTCAATCATTGGAAACACGGCTTTGCGGTGATTGAAGAAACGCGTGGCCGCCAGCTGCAAAGCCTGCAATTTTTCGATGGCGATGGCGGCGCGGTGCACAAGGTCTATCTCAGCCCGGACAGCGACATGGAGGCGTGGCGCCACCTGGTGGAACGCTTCATCGCAAAGACGCCATCGCCATTGCTGGAATTGCAGCCGGTGGTCGCACCGTTGCCGCAAGTGCTTAACGACGACGCCGTGGACGTCGAGTCACTGCGCACTGGATGGCGCTCGATGCGCGACCCACACGATTTCTTCGCGTTGCTGAAGAAACAACAGGTCACGCGCACCCAGGCATTGCGTCTTGTGGGGGATGAGTTCGCCCGACCGGTCGACGCTACCGCGGTACGCACGGCGCTTGAATCGGCGGCGGCCAGCGGTCTGCCGATCATGGTCTTCGTCGGCTCGCCCGGTGTGGTGCAGATCCACACCGGCCCGGTGCACAACATCAAGATCATGGGCCGTGGCTCAACGTACTCGATGAGGGTTTCAACCTGCACCTTCGCGAAGACCACATCAGCGAGAGCTGGGTAGTGCAGAAGCCCTCGCCGGAAGGGACGGTAACGTCGCTGGAAATCTACGATGCCAACGGTGGCCAGATCGTGCAGTTGTTCGGCAAGCGCAAACCGGGTGTGCCCGAACTCGCTGAGTGGCGCGCATTGGTCGCGACGCTGGAGACGATCCATGCCTAGGAGATTCGTCATCGGAGCATTCTGGCTCGCGTCGATCGCCGGTGCGGGCGCATTGGCAGCGGCCCCAACGACCACGCAGCGCATGGTCACGTTAGGCGGCGATATCACCGAGATCGTGTACGCACTCGATGCGCAGCAGGCGCTGGTCGGCGTGGACAGCACCAGCGAATGGCCGCAAGCCGCACACCAGCTGCCCGATGTCGGTTACGTGCGCCAGCTGGCGGCCGAAGGAGTGTTGGCGTTACGTCCACAGTTGATCCTTGCCACCGCCGATGCCGGACCACCGCAAGTCATCGCGCAGTTGCGCGCCGCTGGGGTACGGATAGAGAAGATGCCGGTGACATACACGCCCGGCGAGGTGATGGCGAAGGTGCGTCGCATCGGCCAACTGCTCGACAAGCCCGCGGCGGCTGAGCTGCTGGCCCACAAGCTAGGCGACGAATACGCCAAGTTGGCGACTGCCGTCGCTGCCATGCCGCACCATCCTCGCACGGTGTTTCTGCTGTCGGCCGGCTCCAGCAGTCCGATGGCGGCCGGTCGCGATACGGCAGCGACGCATGCCATCACGTTGGCCGGTGGGGTAAACGCGGTGAATGATTTTTCCGGTTACAAACCGGTGTCAGCAGAGGCACTGATCACACTCGCACCCGACGTGATCGTGCTGATGCGTGAACGCGCTGGCGCACTTGGCGGTGTCGATGGCGTGCTGAAGCTGCCAGGTGTGGCGCAAACTCCCGCCGGCAAGGCACGGCGGATCCTCTTCGTCGATGGACAGGCCCTGCTCGGCTTCGGGCCGCGTAACGCAGAACGGGAGCTGGCGCTGCAGCAAGAGCTTGCGGTGGTGCGGCCTTGATCAGCGTCAGCTTGCCGCGACAACGCAACTGGCGGAGTCCCCGCATTGCACTTGGCGGGCTTTCGCTGCTGTTGCTGGCAACCGCTATTGGTGGCATGGCCAGCGGCGCAATGCCGCTGCACGCAAACGAGGTGATCGGCGCGCTCGTCCGTTGGCTGCTTCATCAGCCGGCACAAGGTGATGACCAGGTAGTGCTTATGTTGCGCTTGCCACGGGTGCTGATGGCGATCGTAGTCGGCGCGGCGCTGGCGTGCAGCGGCGCAACCATGCAGGGGTTGTTCCGCAACCCGCTGGTCGAGCCTGGACTGATTGGTGTCTCCAGCGGTTCGGCGCTGGGCGCGATAGCAATGATCGTGCTCGGTAACGACTTGCTCGCCAGGGCGCCGGGTGTGCTTGGCTCGTTCGGCATCGCATTGGCCGCCTTCGGTGGCGGCTTGCTGGCAACGACCCTGGTCTACCAGTTCGGGCGCCGTCGGCCCGGCATGGCGACCCTGTTGCTTGCCGGCATAGCGATCAACGCGATCGCCATGGCGGGCGTGGGCCTGCTGACTTATCTTGCGAACGAGCATCAGCTACGCGACCTCAGCTTCTGGACCCTGGGCAGCCTGGGCGGTACCGACTGGGTAAGGCTGGCGGCAGTTGCGCCGCTGATGCTGGTACCGGTGTGGTTGTTGCCTCGCCACGCAGGCGCGCTGAACGCTCTGCTGCTGGGCGAGCACGAGGCCGCCCTGCTTGGCTTTCATCCGCAGCGCGTTCGACGCCGGTTGATCGTGTTGGTGGCATTGGCCACCAGTGCCGCCGTCGCGATGTGTGGCGTGATCGGCTTCGTCGGCCTGGTCGTGCCGCACGTGTTGCGCATGGTATGGGGGCCGGATCATCGTCTGCTGCTGCCGGCGTCTGCGTTGGCCGGCGCTGCACTGCTGATTGGCGCCGACGCAGTGGCTCGCGTGATCGTTGCGCCCGCTGAGCTGCCGATCGGGGTGATCACCGCCCTGGTCGGTGGTCCATTTTTTCTGTGGCTGCTCGTGCGTCTTCGAATCGGCGAGGTGACGGCATGAACCCTCCGCTGGACTGGCAGCCGGAGCAAGCCGTGAACATCGGCTTGCTGCACGCGCGCGACGTACACCTGAGCTACGCTGGCCGAGACGTGCTGCGCGGCGTGACGCTGCGCGCGCAACCGGGACGCCTGCTCGCGCTGGTCGGTCCCAACGGCGCCGGCAAGAGCAGCCTGCTCAAGCTATTGGCGGGTCTGAACACTCCGTCTTCAGGCAAAGTGACGTTGGACGGAAGATCCCTTCTCGACTGGTCGCCGATGCTGCTGGCGTGTCGGCGGGCAATGCTCTCCCAACGCGTACAACTTGGCTTCGCGTTTCGTGTCGAGGAAGTGGTGTTGCTGGGTCGCAGCCCACACGGGATGCACACGGCGGGTTCCGTCGATCAGGGTATCGTCGAGGCCGCCCTGTTGGCGGTACAAGCGGCACACCTGCGTGGACGCAACTACCTGGAGCTTTCCGGCGGCGAACAACAGCGCGTGCAGCTCGCGCGTGTGCTGGCGCAGGTGTGGGAACGCGGCGATGGGCCTACCTGGCTGTTGCTGGACGAACCCGAAGCCGGGCTGGACATTGCCCACCAGCATCACGTGCTGCAACGCGCTCACGTGTTCGCCCGGCAAGGGCACGGCGTCATCGCTGTGCTGCATGATCTCAATCTCGCGGCACGTTACGCCGACGAAGTGGCACTGCTGGCGCACGGACAACTACTGCGCTGTGGCAGCCCGCTGCACGCTCTGGATCCGGACGTTCTGTCGCGGGTCTACGGGATCGCCTTGCGGCGATCTGCCGTGGTCGGCAGCCCTGACAGTTTGCTGATCCTTCCCGCTGAGCCGCGCGCCGAGGCGGCTGTCGATTCAAGGGAGAAATGGTGCGCTCGGCGGGATTCGAACCCACGACCACTGCCTTCGGAGGGCAGTACTCTATCCAGCTGAGCTACGAGCGCATGGTGGCCGACGCGGTGCCGAGCCGAAGGCCCAGACCGCGGGAGCGCAGTATAGCCGAGTTGCCACAAGGCGTGATTGGCCCGGCGGCAACAGCGGGCTGGCCGGGAATCACCCGCCAACGCCAAAGGCGTACTCAAAAAAAGCCCGCTACCCCGAGCTGGCCGGGGTAGCGGGAGTCAGAACGCCTCAGCGCGGCTTGAGCAACGCGCTCAACGTGTCGGGCTTGCCCGTATCGCGTTCCAGATGCGGGTACTTCAAGCCGTCGTGGTAGTCGATACGCACGGTCTTGTACTCGTCAAAGTTCTTCACCAGCAGCTCGACGGGCTGGTTCTTGTCCGCTGCCGAAGCGGCGACGGCATCTTTCAGTGCATCGCTGTTGTAGTCGTGACCGTTGACGGCAACGACGGTCATGCCTGGCGACATGCCGGCCTTGAATGCCGGGCCATCCCACAGCACATCGCCGATCTCACCGTCCTTGCCGACCGAGACGCCCAGTGAATAGGTGAAGTCGGCGGCATGGCGACGCATTTCCAGCGCCTTCGACATAGCCGAGGGCTGGTTGTTGTAGACCAGCTTCCAGCCGTGCGATTCGATGCCGCCGATCAGCGGGCCATGGCCGTCCAGACGGCTGCGCAGATAACTTGCCCAGTCGAAAGGCTGGACGTCGTTGAGCGTCTTGACCACGTCGTCGAAGGTGTAGGTGTTGGTGACGAAGCTGCCGTTGTCCATGCCGAAAAATGCCTTGGCGAAGTCGTCGATGGAATGCTTGTCGTGGCTCAGCTCACGCAGCTTCGCATCCACGTCGAGCCAGATCATCTGACCGCCGGAGTAGTAGTCCTCACTGGCCTGGTAGTTGCGGTACGGCAACGGCGCACGCTGCGCAATGATCGGATCGTTGGTAGTGTCCTGCAGGTTGCGCCAGCTCGCCAAGCCCGGACGCCCGCGATCATAGGTCGCCGCCACGAAAGCCAGCATGTCGTGCGCCTGCTCCTCGTTCCACAGGCCCGAACGCGCTGCCATCACGTAGCCCCAGAACTGCGTCTGGCCTTCATAGACCCACAGCAGGGAATCCTGCATCGGCACATTGAAGTTCGGCGTCCACAGATCGGCCGGTCGGCGGTACTTGCCATCCCACGAATGGTTGAATTCGTGCGGAAGCAGGTCGCGAACCACCGCATTCTTGTCCCACTCGGTGAAGTAGTCGGTGCCCACGCCGTCTTCGCTGGATCGGTGATGCTCCAGTCCGTTGCCGCTCATCTTGTCACTCAGCGAGAACAGGAAGTCGTAGTGGTCGTAGTGATGCGCGCCGTAAAGTTTGTACATCTGCTGCACCAGATTCTGGTGCACTTTCAATTGAGCCGGGGTGATCTCCAGGTACTTCGCGGCATCCGCCACGATGTCCATGTGCACCGGTGTCTTCGCGCCCGGATCGAGGTCGACACGCTTGAAATACTTGCCGGCGTAGATCGGCGAATCGACCAGATTGTTGTAGCTGATCGGTTTGAAGTTCACCGTGTCGCCATCGCGCGAGGCCACTTCCAGTGCACTGCCGAACTGCCAGCCCGCGGGAAACTTTACGCTGGGCTCGGCCATGATTTGTCGGCTGAAATAGCCGGCCGGATACAGCGTGTTCGCATTCCACTGCAGGTTGAGCATCTCCGGCGTCATCACCAGGCGGCCTTCGCGGTTGTTCTGCGCCGACAGATATTCGAACGCCACTTCCACGCTACTGGCGCCCTGTGGCACATCGACGTGGAACGCATAAACGTTCAATGGATCGCGCTTCCACGTCAGCGTCTTGCCGTTCGCCGTTACCACCAGCCCGGCCAGCTTGTCGATCGGGCCGCTCGGCGAGTGGTTGCCCGGCAGCCACTGCGGGTACAGCAGGGTCAACGGACCCGGCTGCGCCGGCACCACTTCATGCACACGAAAGACGCGATGGGCCAGGTCAGTGGCGTCCACGCTGATCTTCAATGTGCCCTGAAACGGCACATCCCGCGGTGCCGGGACATCGGCAAGCGCTGCGAAACTGCCCAACCCAAAAGCCGTGGCAACGAAGGCGGACGCAAGACGGGTGACTTTCAAAGAGGTTCTCCGATAGACGATGAGCGAGGTATCCAGGGTGCAGATACCTGCCACGACATGGACGTAAGGGGTCGATGCTAGACCGGTGCTGCCGCGCTTAACCCATGCCGAAGGTCATGGGGTACCCCTCTGATCGGCGGTGACTGTGTCGGCCACTACCGTCATGGCACCCATCTTGCTGGAGATCACGGCGAGACTCGCACCCCTCCCCCGCAAAGCAGCCATGCCCATCTTGTCCGTAAACCGGTACCACGCCAGCCACCCCGATCAACGTCGCGACTACGCGCAGTACCTGGCACAGCGCATGAGGCCCATGATGCTGGCGCTGATGCTGGTGGCATGCTTCGCTTACGTGGCGGCGACGGCGGCCAGCACTCTGGTTGCCGCGTCGACCCTGCCGCTGTTGCTGAGGCTCACGCCTGCGTTGCCGTTGCTGCTGGTGGCCGCCGCCGCCACGCGCGTGCGGCGATCGCTACCACTCAGCCTGTTGGTGTTGTCATGCGTGCTGCTGCTGGAGATCGGCATCAACCTCAACGGCCTCGGTCACGTGCGCGGACAACCGTGGGTGTTGCCGGGTTTGCTGCTGCCGGTGGCGTCGTCCGTGGTATTGCTTGGACTGTGGGACTTCATCGTCGCGATGGCGTTATGCGCGTTCGGGCCATTGTCGATGCTGGTGCTTGGCGCGTCCGACGGGGTGCAGATCTTCCAGTACATCGTCTACATGGCCATTACGATTGCCCTGTCGACCGTGCTGCGGGCATTTATGGCGCGCACACTATTTGAGCAATTCCGTCTGGAACGACAGCTGCGCGAGCAGGCCAACACCGACGGCCTGACCGGTTTGCTGTTGCGCAACCGTTTCCTTGAGCTGGCGCGACACACCCTCGGTGATGTGCATCGTCAACGAAAATCGGCTTGCATGCTGTTCCTCGATGCAGATCACTTCAAGCAACTCAATGACGACCACGGGCACGCCGCCGGTGATGCCGCCTTGATCGCATTGGCAGACACCTTGCGCTCACAGATGCGCGAAGGTGACCTGATTGGTCGCATCGGCGGCGAGGAGTTCGCCATGTTGCTGCCCGGTATTGAGTTGCATCAGGCCAGCCGCAGAGCTGAGCAGTTGCGGCTCGCCGTACACGCCGTTCGACGTCCCGACGGCCCGCTGACTGTCAGCATCGGCGTCGCCGAATGCCTCAATGTGGATGACGACGTCGAGGCGTTGCTGGCGCGCGCGGATCTGGCCATGCGTCGCGCCAAGTTTGAAGGTCGCGATCGGGCCGTCAACGCCGATTGAGGGACATCAAGAACTGCGGCGAACTTGAGCGGGCCTCACGCCCCGTTCGCCTGCTCCAGCTTGCTGTGACGGATGCCGTAGCCGAAATAGATCAGGCAGCCCAGCGCCATCCAGATGATGAAACGCTCATAGGTGATCCACGGTAAGCCGTAGATCAGCACGATGGAGAAAATGATGCCGAGCGGCGCGGTAAACCACACCGCGGGTGTCTTGAAATTACGGGGAAGATCCGGCCGACGTGCACGCAGCAGCATGATCGAACCGCAGATGATGATGAACGCGCTGAGCGTACCGATGTTCACCAGCTCAGCGACCTGACCGATCGGCAGCAGGCCGGCAACCAGCGCGGTAAACAGACCCAGGATGATCGTTGGGCGCGCCGGCGTGCCGAAGCGTGGACTGACCTTGGCGAACCATCCGGGCAGCAGCCCGTCGCGTGCCAGCGCAAACCAGATCCGCGCTGCGCCGAGCATGAACGCGAACAGCACACTGGTGACACCGATGACGGCAGCGGCCGCGATCGTGATGCTGAGCCAGTGCAGGCCAATCGATTCGAACGCATCGGAGACCGACGCTTCGCCGCTGAGATGGCTGTAGGGCGTGATGCCGGTGAGCACCAGCGACACAGCGATATACAACACCATCGCGATCGCCAGCGACAACAGCACCGCACGCGGCAGGTCGCGCTGCGGATGTTTTGCTTCTTCGGCGGCCGTGGTCAGGGTGTCGTAACCGAACACGGCGAAGAACACCACACTGGCCCCGGTCAGTACGCCCTGCCAGCCGAAGTGGCCGATGCCGGTGGTGGGATCGACGATGCGCGCCGGAATGAACGGATGCCAGTTCGCCGTGTTGATGTAGAACACGCCCACACCGACCACCAGCATGACGCCGATCACCTTGACTGCCACCACGGCCGTGTTGAAGCGCGCGCCCCATTCGGTGCGCACCGTCAGCAGGATCGCTACCGCGACCGACACGCCGGCGGCAATCACGTTGAAACGGTGGCCGTCGCTGGGCCCAGCGATCGCGGCGGCGCCGTGCACGCCAAAGATCTGCTGCAGGTAGTACTGCATGGTCTGCGTGCTCATGCTTTGCTGCGCCCATTCCGGCAGATGTATATCGGCGGAATTCAACAGTACCTGCACATAGCCGGACCAGCCAATCGCCACCACCGCCACCACCAGGGCGTATTCCAGTAGCAGATCCCAGCCGATGATCCAGGCAACGAATTCGCCAAGCACCGCATAGCCGTAGGTATAGGCGCTGCCGGTCACCGGAATGAGCCCCGCGAATTCGGCGTAACACAGTGCCGCGCAGGCGCTGCCGAGACCAGCGATGATGAAGCTGAGCGCTACCGCCGGCCCCGCATTGGCAGCGGCCTGCTGCCCGGCCAGCACGAAAATGCCCACACCGATGATGCCGCCGATGCCGATCGCAGTGAGCTGCCACAACCCCAGCACCCGGCGAAAATCGCCACGTTTACCGGCCTCCGACTGCAGCTGCTCAACCGACTTGTGGCGCACCAGCTTGCTGAAAAAACCCATTACACGTCCCCCAAAGGCAAGCGGCGATCATAGCGAATAGTTCCGCCCATGCCTGCATGCCATGAGCCACTGGGAGACCGTAACCCTCAGCCCGGAGCAGGATTACCCGGTAGTGGATCGGCACGATGGCTGCCAAGCACCCATGGCAGAGCCAGCGCACTCAGGCCGAATATCGCGGCGATAGCCAGCGCGATATGGCCGTCCAGATGGCTGTTGCCAAACCACGCGCCGATCAGCACGGGCACCAGCGCCGTCGTCAGCAAACGCAATCCTTCCAGCCATGGCGCCCAGTGCCGTGCCTCCAGCAAGGCGCCAAGTACCCAGAGGCTGGCCACCAGATACACCGCGTAGCCAAGCATGGCCGGAAAGCTGGCCGTAGCTGCCATGCCGAGAAACTGTGTCGTCATTGCCAGCAGCAATGCGAATTGCAGTAACGCGTAAATCGTCAGTGCCCGCGACACCGGTGGGTTGAAGCGCTCGCCACTCAACACGAATGCCGGTTTGGGATAATTCGCCGCGACATCGACGGGCCGCCAGCCCGGTGGTTTCAGCCACAGCAACAGTTTGTCGCGCCAGCGTCGTGCGTGCCATGCGTCGATGGCGGTGCTCCAGTACACCTCCGCATTGGCCCACAGTGGGTTCCAGCTGCGCAGCGGCGAGCGCGTGCCGTAGACCGGTAGATCGTTGTCGTCTTCCTCGACGAAACTGCCAAATAGACGATCCCACACAATCAGGATGCCGCCGTAATTGCGGTCAAGGTAGCGGTCGTTGACCGCATGATGCGCGCGGTGGTTGGATGGAGAGCAGAACACCCGATCGAACCAGCCAAGCCTGCCGATCAGTTCGGTGTGAACCCAGAACTGATACAGCAGATCGATCAGCGCGACGATGACGAATACTTTCAGCGGCACGCCCAATAGCGCCAATGGCAGATAGAACAACCAGCTAAGCAGTACGCCGCTGCCGGTTTGGCGCAGCGCGGTGGAAAAGTTGTAGTGCTCGCTCTGGTGATGCACAACATGCGCCGCCCACAGGATATTCACCCGGTGCCCGCAACGATGCAGCCAGTAGTAGCAAAAGTCGTATAGCAATAACGCACCGACCCACACAGCCAGGTTGTCGGCTGGCAGGCTGATCAGTGCCAGGTGCTGTACACACCACGCGTAGATACCGAGTGTCAGCAACTTGCTGAACACACCGACGATCTGCGAAATCACGCCGAGACCGATGCTGTTGATCGCATCGTTGCTGGCATAGGCACGCCGCCTCCGCAGCTTCGCCACCAGCAGTTCCAGCGCGATCAACGCGAAGAACACCGGTGTGGCCCAGGTGATGATGAGTTCCTGTGTATTCACTGACGCTCTCGCTAATCTGCTTATTTCACGACGCTGGTCTCAACCGTCATGCCGCTGTCCTGCACCGAACGTGCGATCCACCACAAGGCCAGATAATACGTCCACAGCACCCATAGCGTGGCCCAGGGAATCGCGGCATGAAAGCGATTCCACGCAAGCAGGCTATCGCTGAGCATGAAGGTCAGTGCGCCGACGGCGGCCAGCATCGCACTGTGTGCCCGCGGATCGCGCTGCGCCCGGAACACTCTCGCCCTGCCCACCGCCTGTCCCGCCATGCTGGCCAGCACGAGGACGTAGACGGTCACTGGCCCCCTTAGCGGGATTGCGATCGAACGCCATAACAGCCACAGATTGATCGCGCCATAGCCAAGGCTGGCCACCAGAAAAAACGGGCGGGCCGCAAAACGGCTGTCACCGGAAAACGCCGCCAGGAAGCACACATGGCCCAGCAGAAAAGCCGCCAGTCCCGGAACGAACAAGTCGAAGGGCAGCATCAGCAATACATCGCCGATCAATGAGAGGCCGATGCCCGCGATGATCCACCGCCGATAACGCAGCGATACCGGCAACAGGGTGTGCCAGGCCATAAGCAGGATGAGTCCGCTGGCGAGTGGCTTGCACACCCAGTGCAGCCAACGCCATGCACTGGCCGGATCCTGCTCCATCGCCAGTCCGCCGATGATCGCGCCCACGGCCACACAGGCGACGGCTACGCCATACCAGCGCGGTCGATCGTCCGAAAACAAAAGGGAGGGTGATGCAACCATGGAGATAACCGTGCCGGGCTCCGTTCGATCATAACCAAGACCCAGTGCCCATGTGTGCGCGATCAACGACGTCAAGCTCCGCGCGAATCCACCGCCTTGCGGCCGATCGTCGGATCATCGGTGAAGAACGCATCGATGCCGGCGTCCAGATAGGCGCGTATTTCGGCGACAGAACCGGCTTCGTTATACGTCGACGGATCGTCGCCCAGCCAGAAGTCTTTCGCCTGGAACTGGTTTTCCGGACGAAACGTGTAAGTGTGCACTTCGAGCCCTGCTGCATGCGCATCGCGGACCAGCGTGGTGGGCTTGTCGAGCATGCCCTCGGCAGTGAGCGGAATGATCTCGCGCATGCGCGGACCGATCGCGTCGGCATAGCCGGCTATGTCGTGCAGTCCAGTGGGCGTCATCATTTGCCCGTAGAGAAGTTTTTCTCCCGTGGCCACCACATCCCAAGGCTGCTCATACGCAACACCCAGCAACTGCAGCAGGTGGATATTCGGATGTCGTCGACGTCTCTCGTCGCCACCCAGCGCATCGTGCAGATATCTGAGGTTGGCGATCTCGAACGACTGGATCTCCACCGGCGCCGCACGCGTATAGGGATGCGCGGCCAGCGTCGCCAACAGCTGGTCTTCCATCGGCAAGCCGAGCTTGCGGAAATAACTGCTGCACTTGATTTCCGGAATGATGCCGATGGACCGTCCAGCCCTCGCCGACTCCGATGCGACGAACGCAATGATCTCGTCCAGCGTAGGAATCGGGAACGCGCCGTCGTAACGCGTGCTGCGTAGGTGCGGCAGTCGCTCGCGCGCACGCAAGGTCTTCAGCTCGGCCAGCGTGAAATCCTCGATGAACCAGCCACTGAACGTGTGCTCGTTGATGGTTTTCGTCGTCTCCCGCTCTGCGAATTCCGGATGCTGCGCGACATCGCTGGTAGCGCCGAATTCGCTCTCGTGCCGGGCTACCAGAACACCGTCCTTCGTCATCACCAGATCGGGCTCGATGAAGTCGGCGCCATCGGCAATCGCCTTGCCGTAGGAAGCGAGTGTGTGTTCCGGCCGCCATGCGCTGGCACCGCGATGCCCGATTACCTGAACCTTTGCGGCAAGCGAATTCTCGACGACGGAAACGCTTACAGGCATGGCCGGTCCGTTGGGCAACAGGGGCGTACAGCATAGGCGAATCACCGCCGATGTCCGACGAATCAAGAGCCTGCGGCCGTTTGCCGCCAAGTTTTGGATTGACATCGGGTCTCGCCTTAAATGAGAATGAGTCTCATTGCTTATCAGTCACTGGCCGGGCTCTCGTCCGGAAACTGGCATCCATTCCGCGTCACCGCACCCACCAGGAACCGTCTTGTGATGACTCTCTGCGCGCTACTGCTAAGCGCGGCCGGCGCCACCCTCATTTATCTGGCGAGTGCCCAGCAAAGGTTGCTGCCTACACCGTTGCACCCAGGTTCTCGTGTGTCGGCGCTGGCGATGATCATTGCCGGCTTTGCCGCGTGGCTGTCGGCAGCGGGATTGGGCGCTGGTATCGCAGCGGCATTGACCAGCTGGATGCTGACCTGGGTCGCCTTGCCTTATGTGGCCTGGTGGCGTGGCGTGCGCCGACGCGCGCAGGCGAGCATTCGATGACCTCCCGCGGTCTGGCTGGCGCCCTGCTTGGATTTCCGTTGGCCGCCGTCGTGCTGAGTCTGTTGCTGCATGTGCTGCCTGCAGGCGGGAATGGGTACGTCATCCCTGCCTTGATCCTGTTCTTCCCCCTGTGGATCGCTTTCATGACGGGCGCTTTCGCGTTGCGCAGTGGTGCTCGCGCATGGATCACGCTGGGCAGTGCGAATGCATTGGGCTTCTTTGCGCTGTGGCTCACCCGCCATGCGGCTGGCCTTTGAAAGTGCGCACGCGATGAAAGCCGCCACCATCCGAACCTTCCAGACCGTACATACCTGGACTGGCCTAATTGCTGGATTCGCCTTGTTCGTGGCGTTCTATGCGGGCGCGCTGACCGTGTTCCACGACGACATTGCCCTCTGGCAGAACCCGCCGTGGCGCAGCGCACGCGACGCACGCGTACCGGTCGACACTTTGATCGGCCAGCTGCTTGCGCAGCACCCGGAAACCCGCGACGACTTCGGCATTGTGCTACCCAGCGACGATGCCCACGCCGCCTATGCTTACTGGCAGGGCAAGGACGGCGCGCGCTTCGCCAGCGCCAGCGAGATGGCAAGGCCTAACGACACAGCAGGCGCAGGCGACCTGGCCGACTTCATCTACGCGCTGCACGACTCACTGGGGCTGCCCGTGGTTGGGCTGTACCTGATGGGCATCGTGAGTGTGTTGTACGGATTGGCGCTGGTGTCCGGCTTGCTGATTCACCTGCCGCAACTGGTCAGCGATTTGTTCGCGATGCGCGTGGGACACAACATGAAGCGGCTGTGGCAGGACGCGCACAACGCGATCGGCGTGCTCAGTTTGCCGTTCCACATCATCTTCGCGGTGACCGGCTCGATCCTTTGCCTGTTCACGATCACGCTCGCCGCGCTCAACGTGATTGCGTTTGACGGCAAGTTGTTCGGCAGCTTTGCGCAGGCAGTGGCGACGGCGCCGGTGACGATCGCCAGCGGCGTACCGGCAACCATGCGGACGACGGAGCAATTGATCGAACGTGCGCGCACGGCAGCGCTGGCTACCGGCGTCACCAGCTTCAGACCCGACTATCTGCACTACACACACTACGGCGATCGCAACGCCGTGGTCGAGGTACGCGGCCTTTCGCAGCACACGCTTGGCACCTACGGCACCGTGGCGCTCGCCGGTAAAGATGGTCGATGGCTGGCGACCCACGTGGGCACGCAGCACAGCATCAACGGCATCAGCAATTCGGCGATGTACGCGCTGCACTTCGGCAGCTATGGCGGACGCACGGTGCGCTGGCTGTATTTCCTGTTGGGACTGGCGGGCGCATTCCTGTTTTATTCGGGCAACTTGTTGTGGATCGAGTCGCGACGCAAGCGGCGCCATGTGGAGCAGCCTCGACGCACGCGTGTCATGGCGCGCGTCACCATCGGCGTCTGCGTTGGGACGTGCCTGGCTATCTCTGGTGCGTTCGCTGCCACGCTGCTGGCTGCGCATGGAGGATTCAACCCAGCGATAGCGCAGCCGACCGCCTGCTACGGATTGTTTCTCGCCTCGTGCTTCTATGCCTTCTCGCGGCCTATTCCGCGCGCGGCCATCGAACTGCTGACGACGACGGCGGCGTTGACGCTCGGCGTAGCCGGTGCCGACTTATTTGCCAATGCGAAGGCGTGGACCGGCACATGGATACCCGGCATGGCATCCGTCATCGGCGTTGATCTCACCGGCATGGCACTCGGCATCGTCTTCGCCTGTCTGGCGCGTGCCGCCGCGCGACGCGCCCGCCATGGCGACGCCCACAGCGTCTGGGCGTTGCGGGCTACCCACTAACCAAACAACGAATCACTCAAACCCTCCGGCAAGCCAGCGCCAGCCGGGCACGGATACCTCAAGGAGTTTCATCATGTCCTTTGCCCTTTCGGCTGGCACAGCGTGCCGCTTCGGTACACGTCGGCGCGCCGTCCTGCTTGTTCTTGTGGCGCTGTCTGCCACCGCCACACACGCTACCGATGCCGATCCACAGGATGCCAAGGTACTCAGTCAGGTGAATGTCACTGCGAGCAACAGCACCCTCGATCTCTATCGCGCGAACGATGCCAATACCGGCGCGCTCGGCCAGACGAGTCTTCTCGACACACCGTTCAGCATCGACGCCGTCACCTCCGACCTGATGCAGAACCGACAGGCGCTGGATATCAACGACGCGTTCAAGGCCGATCCCGCGGCCACCCCGCTGGCGACCGGTTATGCCGGTGAGTCAGCTGGTATCGCGGTGCGTGGACTGCCGGTGGATCTGCTCAATGGCTTCAAGATGGACGGCCTGTCGATTCCGAACTGGGGCAGCGACATGCCGCTGGAGCCGTTCAGCCAGATCGAACTGCTGAAAGGCCCGGGTGGTTTCATGTATGGATTCGGCCAACCCGGCGGCATTCTCAACTTCGTTTCCAAGCAACCCACGGCACAGCCCTACAACAGCCTGACGCTAGGTTTTCTTTCCGATGGCGTATTCAAGGAAGCGGGTGATTTCGGCGGCACCATCGGTGGCGCGGGTGGCTGGGGCTATCGCATCAATGTGGCGCACGAAGACGGCGATACCTTTGTCGACGGCGGCCACATCAAGCGCAACACTGCATCGCTGGTGCTGACCAAGGACATCGCACCGAACCTGCATTGGCACGTCAACAGCATCTATCAGGACCGCGATGTGCAAGGTGCTTACTACGGGATCATCCTCGGCCAGGATTTCGGCATGCCGGTCGGCGCGCCCGTGCGTGTGCCGGCCCCACTGCCCGGCGACCAACGCGTGAGCCAGCCGTTTACCGGTTACCAGACCTCCTTCCGCGCGGCCAACACCGGATTGAAGTGGGACATCTCGCCTGACTGGACCTTCAGCGTCGACTACAGCTATGCCAAGCAAACCCGCGAGAACCAGGACAGTGCGCTGATCCTGACCGACAACCAGGGCACCTACACCGACCTCAACTATCTGGGTTATTCGGTCTACAACTATCAACAGTGGCAGGGCATGTTCAACGGCAAGTTCGACACGGGTTCGCTGAAACACGACGTGGTGTTCGGCGCGTCATGGCAGGCCCTGGACGAAGATTTCCCGACTGATTTTCAGTCGCTGGTACTGGGTCAGGGCAACCTCTTCGACGTTCCGCTATTCACCAATCCGCAGGTCCCGGTCAATCGCAGCATTTACCTGTCGGAGACGACCAGCCAACGCTCGCTTTTTGCCAGCGATACGGTCGCGCTGTCGTCGCAGTGGTCAGCCCTGCTTGGTTTGCGCTATGTAAACTACATCGACACGTCTTTCGGTCCCACCGGCGGCACGCCTACCGCGCGTTATCAGAAATCCCCGGTGACACCGACCGCGGCGTTGATCTACAAACCTGCCGCGCCGGTCACCCTTTACGCGAGCTATGTGCAATCGCTGGAACAAGGCGGCAGCGCACCGCAGAGCGCGGTGAACGCGTATCAGACATTTGCTCCCACGCTCAGCAAGCAGTTCGAAGTTGGCGCGAAGACCGAGTTTGAAACATGGAGCACCAACCTCGCGCTATTCCGTGTCGACCGAGGCCTGCAATACCTGAATTCCAACAACGTGTTCGTGCAGGACGGACAGACGCGTTACCAGGGCATCGACTGGTCCGCGCAAATGTCGCTGTCGCAAAATTGGACCTTGCTCGGTGGCGTGATGTACCTCGACGCCAGCAACGTGCGCGCTGCCGCAGGTGTGGATGGCAAGCGCGCCTATGGCGCGCCGCGCGAACAAGGCAACCTCTACGTCGAATATGCCGTGCCGCAAATCGCCGGGCTGGTACTGAATGCCGGTGGCCGCTACGTGGGTAACGAAGCTATCGAGGCGGACAACAGCAACATCATCGGCGCGTACCACACGTTCGATATCGGTGCCCGCTACACCACTTCGATGGGCGGCCATACATTCACCTATCGAGCTGGCATCAACAATCTCACCAACGAAAAATACTGGCTTACCAGCTGGGGCTTCATCCTCAATCAGGGAACGCCGCGAACGGCGCGGGCAAGTGTGACGATGACGCTTTAGGCAGAGGCTGTTGAGCGCCGTATCGCGTTGTACCGGCGCTCGACTCATCGGACCCGCTTTCGCTCGCCGCCGAAAGCGGGCCAATACTTTCGCCGAGAGTCATTGTCTATCGGCGGATTTCCCGGGCGTTTCACAGCTCAACCGGAATGCGCTGGCGCGTTCCTCTTCCACGGGTCGAACCTCGTTGATCAAACCGAAGGCCAGGCAAGGATTCTGCGCGGAGAGCGCCGCGGCTTCGTCAAGGCTGCCAGCCATGACGAACCAGTAGCCGCCCACCACCTCCTTGGCTTCGGCGAAGGGACCATCGCTCACGCCGAGCTCCGAGACAACTTTCACCTCTCTTCCGAGCCGCTGACCCGCTTTCAGCCTCCCTTCGCTAACGAGTTGATCGTGCCAGACATAGAAGTCGTCAATCGCCTTCTGTATTTCCTCAGGCGATCTGTCCTTGTCCCACTGCCCGCGGGAGATGACGAGATATTCCGATAGCGCCGTCTTGATGGTCATAGATGCTCCGATGATGCCGTTAAATAGTCAGGCCTCGGCGATTGCCGCAATGGACACCTTGAGCCCAGGGATTCGCGCAGGCAGCTTGGCGCCCTGACGCGCTGGAGGATCGGTAGGGAACCATTTGAGCCACTCTTCATTCATGCCAGCGAAGTCGTCTTCATCGGCCAATATGACCGTGACGCTGACGATCTTGTCCAGGGAGCTACCCGCTTCCTCCAGGATGGCCTGGAGGTTGGCCAGACACTGCCGAGTCTGCTCCTGAATGGTCACGCCCTTGATTGCACCCGTAGCTGGATCGGCCGGCGCTGTACCAGAGACGAAGACCAGACCGGCCGCCTTGACGGCTTGGCTATACGTCGGTGGCGGCTTGGCCGCCTTTGTCGAAAGCACGATTTGACGGGTCATTTTTACCCCTTCGTGAAGGACTGACTTCCCAAGCCTAGCGTCGGAATTAAACGGCGTCGGTCCCGCGTCCACCTGGAAGAAATGCTAGGACTTTCGCCGTAGACCGAAGCGAGCTCGATAAGCATAAGTCGCACCTGGAATACCGATGAAGACCAGATACAGACAGGCGTTGCCCACCGATGGCTCGCCACGCGCGCCCAACCCATAGGCGCCGCGAGAAAGTTCGATGACAAGGTACCAAACACCAAGTCCGAAGACGGCGCAGCCAACCACACTGCCTATAAATTGCCTGACGCGCCCCTTGGTGAAGCACCCAAGTGCAATGAGCAAACAGAAGATACCAAACGCGTAGAAAAAGATGGCCTTATCGGTAGGAGGAGCGATAAGCACCATGGTGATGCCGAAAAGAGTGGCGAGCACACCAAGCAATAGCATCGCACCGAGGCTCAATCCATGATTGATTGTCTCCTCTGCATGCCGATACATAATCGTGTCCCATGGACCTAGCGCTGGAGTCTAGCCATCTCTGAGGTTTTCGCCTTGAGCGACCGGTCAGGTGAGATGGGGCGCGACTGAGTGCGCTAGACGAACTCATGGCCCAAAGGGTACCTACGATTCGTCCCGCATACAGCTCATTTCACCAGCATCTACTGGTAAACATGCAGCCGACCAAACGTCCAGGCATGGTATGAATCTACCAGGCCTGGCACGGTGCAGTCGTCGTACAGTCCATTGCAGCGGGTACGCAATACAGTCAACGCAGAAAAATAAGGATCCTTCGGCAGGCCGGCAGCTTGCAGCACCATGCTCGGCAGGAAGGCGATGTCGAGCATCGGGTAGGTGGGCAGCGGCGCACCGGCAAAATTGCTTTTCAGCATGTAGTAGGTGAGATAGTCCCGATACGGCTGCAGCGCGGGCGGCAGCGTGCGTGACATGCCGCGGATCATCCCCTCGAAGGAGGGCTGATGATCGCCGAAGTGAATCAACACGGTCGGCTGCTCGCGATGGAGGAAATCGTGTTCCAGCCCACGCATGGCCTGGTCGGAGTCATGCAGGCGCGACAGGTAGGCGCTGAAGTTGATTTCTGCAGCCGCCGAAAGACCCTGCAGCTGGCCACCATTGAACGGCGGTGGCAGCTTGTCCAGCGGCAGATCGTTGTGCGGCCCGTGCTGGTTGATCGTGAGGATCATCACGAACACTGGCTGGCCTGGCTTCTTCACCTTGTCATACACGCGCTTGGCGGCATCGAACATCTGCTTGTCCGTCTCTTCCCATTCGTCCAGGCCGAGCTCGTTGACGTCGTACAGATGATCGAAACCATACGACTTGTAGGCGTTGCGTCCGTTGATGAAGCTGCCTTCGGTCGGATAGATCGCAATGGTGAGATAGCCCAGCCGCCGCAGCTGCATCGCCAGCGCGTCGCGCACATGCGGCGCCAGCACGTAGGGCGCATACATGCCGCCCGGGCCGAAGATGTCCTGCGGCATGCCGGTCAGCGTCGCGAACTCGCTGACCCAGGTGCCTCCGCCAAACGTATGCACGCGAAGGACGCCGGTGCCACGGGTGCGCTCATCGGCCTGGAACATCTGCACGCTGCTGCACTCCGGCGCAGTGCACGCGGTGTAGATCGAAGGATCGAACGTGCTCTCTTCCAGCACCTGCACGATGTCGGGATAGGGCGGATGAGTGGTACCCGGCTCACCAGCTGCGGTCGATCCCCACTGCTGTTCCGCGGCAGCGTCGCTGGCCATCGTCGGCAAGTGGACTTTTGCGTCGTCGAAGTTGATGAAGAAATTGGTCAGCTGGGCGTCGTCGGATAATTTTTCCCACACGCCCCGCTCATGGACGACCGCAAACGGCCCACCAGGCAGCATGCAAACCCAGAATGCGAGCGCGCACAGAGCGACACCAGCCACACGCACGCCAAGCGCGCGCCACGAGCGGAATCGGGTCAACACTCGCCAATCCCACCGCCACACCAGCCATAGCAGCGGCGGCACCAGCAGGCAGACGCCGATGCCCAGGGCATAGAGGTGCGGATAGTGACGCAACGTGTCGAGCAGACTGGTGCCTGCGTAGTAGATGAAATCCGACGGCATCAACGATTCTTCGAGGTACTGAAGCTTCACCACGGCCAGAAACTTGAGCGCCACGAACAAGCCGCCGCTGACCACCAGCGCCGTCGCGAATCGCGCAAACACAAACAGCAGCGCGCCAAATGTGCACAGCATCAGGGCCAGGATGAAGCCCTGCTGCAACGCCTTGGGTTCCTGCAGCGCGGTCTCGCCCACACAGATGGCGAAGAAGACCAGCGCGCACAGCGAAACCACGCGGGTCCGCGTGAGGCGTGACAAAATTCGAGGCATGGATTGAAAGTCCCCCTGTAGGACTCGACCGCAATCAAAGCGCCATCTTACGGTCTTGTGAAGGGACGCGCTGGAGGTGTCCGCCACGGCGTTTTGCCCGCGTTCGGGCGAGGACGCCTCGGATTTCTCCCTTCCCTGCTCGCAGGGGAGGGTTGGAGTGGGGTCTTCGCGATGAGATCAAAAGCTTCACCCCCTTCCAACGTCCCCTGCGAGCAGGGGGAGGAGCAAAGCCTGGTTGTTCCCTGCCCACCGCTGGATTGCCCCTTCCCCACAAGCCATGGATGGGAATGCGCGTGCGCACGGCGCGGCCACTAAGGCAGCCATTCAGCCTCAGGGCTTGTGTGCGGCGATATCATGATGGCTGATGAAGATGAAGAACCGCGATGTTTGACCTGCCCCAACTGTGGTCCCACCTGGTCGCCTGGCTGAGCGGCCATGCGGTCGTTCCGTTGCTGGATGCGCTGCATCTAACCGGCCTGGCTGGCAACCCGAACGACATTGCCGCCTCGTTGCTGATCGCGGCGTTGCAGGTGGCCATCATCGGTTTCATCTTCCGGCCGCTGGAGACTTTCTTTCCCGCCGAGCAATGGAACGATCGCAAGCTGACCTACGTCGATCGCAACTACACACTGTTGATGCTGTTGGGGATCTTTCCGCTGTTCACCTATCTGGTGCTGACACCGTTCAGTCACCTTTTCGGCGGCAGCGATGACAGCAGCACCGGCTCGCCGCTCGCGCTGACGCACTGGGTGCCCTGGTTCAACCAGCATCCGTTCGTGCTGTTCGGGGTGTACTACGTGGTCTACGACTTCGTGTACTACTGGATGCATCGCACCCAGCACGCGATTCCGTGGTGGTGGGCACTGCACAGCATGCATCACAGCCAGCGCCAGATGAGCTGCTGGACGAACGATCGCGGCAGTCTGGTCGACGGCTTCATCCAGTCGATGGTGCTGGCCGTGGTAGGCCTGGCGATCGGCGTGGACCCGGACGAATTTGCCTGGTTGATGCTGATCGGCGAACTGGTGCAGAACTTCTCACACATCAACGCGCGCATCGGATTTGGGCGGGTGTTCGGGCGCATCTTCGTCGACCCGAAATTCCATCGCCTGCATCACATGCTGGTCGATCCCGAGCGGCCGACCCTGCATGTCTGCAACTACGGTCAGGTCCTTTCGATCTGGGACGTGCTGTTTCGCACGTCGCTGTACGGAGAAGCGCCGCGACCGACCGGCGTTGGCGACCCGATGGTCGATGCCGACAACAACTATGGCCTGGTCGGCTTGCACTGGGCCGCGCTGAAGCGCTTCTGGGTTGCAGTGCGCTGTATCGAGGGCTGGACGCCGGGCGAAGTGGCGTTTGGCGAGGATTACCGGCCGATCCCCGTGAACCGGCTCGACCTGCATGTGTTCGAGCGTGCGCATGACAACGCGCCCGTCGAATCGCCGATACCGGTCAGCACCAACGCGTCGGTGGAAGGCGCGCTGGGTTAGGCGGGTCGTTGCCTACCAGGGCAACGCCTGCAGATCGACATTACCGCCTGTCAGCACCACGCCAACGCGCCGACCGGCAAAGCGTTCGCGCTGCTGCAGTATCGCCGCCAGCACCGTGGCGCTGGACACCTCCACCACTATCTTCAGCTCCGACCACAACAGCTGCATCGCGGCGATCGTTTGCGCATCACTGACGGTGATCACATGCACCCGATGGCTGCGCAATGCATCGAGATTGGGCTCGCCAATCACCGCGCGCAAACCGTCGCACAGAGTGTTTGGGACAATCGTGGTCACGCGCGTACCACGCAGTAACGACTGCATCGCGTCGTCGGCGCCCTGCGGCTCAGCACCAAATAGCGTCAGCGCCGGGTCGATAGCGTGCGCTGCGATCGCCACACCACCGACAAGCCCGCCGCCACCGATCGGTGTGATCAACGCATCGAGGCCGGCGGCCTGCTGCAGCAGTTCGAGTGCGAGCGTGCCCTGCCCGGCCATTACCTGCGTGTTCGCATAAGGATGCACGAGCACCGCGCCGGTGGCTCGCTGCACTTCATCCGCCATCGCCTCACGCGCGGCCTGGTTCGGCGCACAACTATGCAGGATCGCCCCGGCGCGCTCGATCGCCTCGACCTTCGCCCGCACCGAACCTTCCGGCACCACGACGTGTGCAGTGATGCCGCGGGTAGCTGCTGCGAGCGCCAGCGCATTGCCGTGGTTGCCCGAGGAATGCGTGACCACGCCGTGCGCTGCTTGCGCATCGGTCAGTGACCACACCGCATTGCAGGCACCGCGGAATTTGAACGCACCGCCGCGCTGCAAGTTTTCGCATTTGAAATGCAATGCCGCACCACTCAGCGCATCCAGTGCCGCACTGCGCAATACGGGTGTTACGCGAGCGTAGGGTGCAATGCGTGCTGCGGCATCGCGGATCTGTTCGGGTGTAGGCAACATCGGCGTGGACGATGCCGCTGCAGCGAGAGAGGCACTCATGACAACTCAACCTCCACGCCGCACCGAAAGTGACGTTCGGTGCCCGGCGCCAAACGAATCGCCTGCGCGCAGTCGGGCCGATTGAACGCATTGGCCATGCACTCCATCGGCTCCAGCGCAACCGCATGACGCGCATCGCGGCTCGCCGTGTCGGCGGTAAATGCATGCATCACGCCATGCTCCTGCCATACGGCAATGCCGATCCCATTCGCGGGATCGCGCAAGCGGGTGCGGATGCGACCATCCGCTTCGGCATGCAGGTCGGTGTACTCATGATCCAGAACGCTGTCCCCAATCAATCGCGGTTCGCGGAAGTCCAATGCTGGCGCGTCGTCCAGAGGCACGTACGCTGCGGCGCCTGACAGCGCGATGAGGTCGGCATCGGAGCGGATCAGCGTTTGCGCCGGAATCTGCAGTTGCCAGCCGTCGACCGAGCTTGCGGCCAGCCGGAAATAGGGATGCCAGCCGAAGAAACACGGCGCCTCGCTGTCGCCGACATTGCGCATAACCGCTTCCAGCGTGACGCCATCGGCGTTCAGCGTGAACGTGATGCTGAGGTCGATCGCGTGCGGATAACCTGGCTGCGGACGGATCGCACTCGTGGTCAGCGTTACTTTTGCGCTGCTGTCGTCCGCGCTCAACGTCGCCACGACGAATTCGGTATCCCGGACAAACCCGTGCCGACTGGCCCGCTCGGACCCGACAACGCCCGGCTGCAGATCCTGTGGCTGACCGTCGAAGGTATAGCGCGCATCGGCGATACGTCCGGCAAACGGCACCATGATCGCGAAGCGCGAACCGGGACGCCCAGCTATCTCGGCCGCATCGCGGTAACCGTCAGCGAAATCATGCGTGACGCCCGCAACCGACACTTCATAGCTGAGAAGGGCGGCGCCGTGCTGCGCAATGCGCAGTCGCCGCCCGCCAGTCTCATCGGTCAGCACCACGATTTTCTGCTCGCCCAGCAGAGCATGTTCGGCGGCATATCGGGTCATTGAATTATCCTGCCGTTAAAGCGTTACATGTTAGCGTGATCCCCTACCCTACTTCAGCTGGTCGCATGAACGAACTCTCCGAGCAAGCCGCGCCGATACGCCTCAGCGACTATCGTGCGCCCGCCTGGCGGGTCGAAACGATTGAACTGGACTTCGACCTCGGCATCGATGGCACCGAGCTGTCCGCCCGCCTGCTGCTGCGCCGCGATCCCGCACAATCCTTGGCGCTGCGCTTGAATGGCGAAGATCTCGAACTCCTGACGATCACACTCGATGGCCAGACACTGCCAGCCACGGCCTATCGCTATGCCGATGGCGTACTGGAGGTCGACGATGTCGCCGACGGCAGCGTCCTGGAAACTCAGGTGCGGCTGCGGCCGGCGCTGAATACCGCGTTGGAAGGTCTGTATCTTTCCGGTTCGCGTGAGGCTGGCTTTCTGCTGACCCAATGCGAGGCCGAGGGTTTTCGCCACATCACGTTTTTTCCCGATCGCCCGGACGTGCAGTCGCGCTATGCCGTCACCCTGCGTGCCGACCGCGAGCGTTTTCCGGTGTTGCTGGCTGGGGGAGATCCCGACGGTGCGGGCGAACTGGACGGCGGTCGTCATTGGGCACGCTTTGTCGACCCGCATCCCAAGCCGAGTTATCTGTTCGCACTGGTCGCCGGCCGCCTGGAAAAAATCACCCGCGACTATCTGACCGCGGACGGTCGCGCCGTCACGCTGAACATCTGGGCCGAAGCCGACGCCATCGACCGTTGCAACTACGCGATGGACGCACTGGAACGCTCGATGCGCTGGGACGAGCAGACCTACGGTCGCAACTATGACCTGGATGTATTCCATGTCGTGGCCACTCATGATTTCAACATGGGTGCGATGGAGAACAAGGGTCTCAACATCTTCAACGCGAAGTGTCTGCTGGCCGACCCGGACAGCACCACCGACGACGAGTATCGCCATGTCGAGGCGGTCGTTGCGCACGAGTATTTTCACAACTGGAGCGGTAATCGGGTCACCTGTCGCGACTGGTTCCAGCTATCGCTGAAGGAAGGGCTCACGGTTTTTCGCGAACAAAGCTTCTCGGCCGACATGAACTCGGCACCGCTGAAGCGCATCGAAGATGTCGCGCTGCTTCGTCGTGCCCAGTTTCCCGAAGACGCCGGCCCGCTGGCGCATGCGGTACGACCGGCGCAGTACAGCGAAATCAATAATTTCTACACCGCCACGGTCTATGAAAAAGGCGCTGAGCTGGTGCGCATGCTGGCCGGTCGTCTTGGCAGGGACGGCTTTCGCCGCGGCATGGATCTTTACTTCGACCGCAATGATGGCCGCGCCGCCGCGCTGGAAGATTTTCTGTCGGCGCTGGGTGACGCCAACGGAATCGATCTGACACCTTATTTGGCCTGGTACGCACAAGCCGGCACGCCACGATTGAAGGCGCGCGGTCACTACGATGCGGCGCGACGCGAATACACGCTCACGCTGGCGCAACACATCCAGACCGGAGCAGACAGCACGCCTGCACCACCGCTGCCGATTCCGGTCAAGCTGGCGCTGTTTGCGCGCAACGGCGGCATGCTGCCACTGCATATGGACGGCCAGACGTCCGAGACTGTGAATGAGCGCGTGGTTGTGTTGACCGACTCCGAACAGAGCTTCGTGTTCAGTGACATCACAGCGGCGCCGATACCTTCCCTGTTGCGCGGGTTCTCGGCGCCAGTGATCCTGGAATGCGAATACACCCCGGAAGAGCTGGCGTTGCTGCTGGGCCATGACCCTGATGGCTTCAACCGCTGGGAAGCCGGCCAGCAACTTGCCGCGCGCGCGTACGAAAATCTACGCGACGGTGTAGCTACCGACGCACTGCTGGCCTGGTGCGATTCGCTCGCGCTTCTATTCAATAACAGCGAGATCGATGACGCGCTGCTAGCCGATCTGCTGACACCGCCGGGTGAAATCGAACTGGCAGAACGCGAGACCGCCGTCGACCCGCTGCGGATCCACGCGCTACGCCAGGGTTTGCAGCAACGACTGGCCGAACGACTGGGTGTCAGCGCGTTGCATCAGCGCTATCAGTCGTTGGCGGCACATACCAACGCCGAACTCGATGCCGCCAGCCAGGCGCGTCGCCGGCTCAAGCGTCGCGTGCTGGAGCTGCTGCAGTTGATCGACGGCGCAAGCGCGCTTCGCTTGGCCGCGTCTCAGTACGATAACGCGCCTGGCATGACCGACCGACTCGCAGCGCTCGCAGTGCTGGTACGCGGCGACGCACCGGAGGCTCGGCCGGCCCTGCTCTACTATCGCCAGCGCTACGCCGAGAACGCGCTGGCGCTGGACAAGTGGTTTACCGTACAGGCGCAGTTGCCAGGCGATGCGGCGCTGGATCGCGTCATGGCGCTGGAAAATGACCCGGCGTTTATCCTGAAAAACCCGAACCGGGTGCAGGCCTTGTTCGGCGCGCTAATACGCAGCAACCCGAGCGGCTTCCATCGACTCGATGGTGCCGGCTATCGATTCCTCGCCGAACGGCTGGTCAAGCTGGATGCCCTGAACCCGCAACTTGCCGCGCGACTGGCAACGGCATTCAACGGTTGGCAGCGCCTGGAACCGCAGCGCCGCACGGCAGCCCACGCGGCCATTGCCGAACTGGCGAAGCAGCAGGGCCTGTCGCGCAATCTGACGGAAATCGTCGAGAGTGTGCTCGGTCGCTGACCCGCGAATCCAGTAAGCCAGGCAGGCTTACGGTCCAGACGAAATTAGGTGGAGCTGCTGTGGTCGCCATGCGGCACGCGCGTGGCGTGCCTTGGCCCCCTTAGCCAGGCGGTGCACCGATGAAGGTGCAAGCCGCGCGCTACCGCATGGCGGCCACAGCAGCTCAAAACGAGCCAGCTCGAACTTTGAAATGAATTGCAGCTATGGCTGAGCCGCTGTTTCGCGGCCGATCCTGTAGCAGGCAATCTGGTGTGCGGGGAGCTGCCCCCTCCACACGGCACCGCAATTTAGATGGCCAGATGATCCAGCGCTTCGAGCAGGCTGTTCATGCGCGACTCCAGGTCAGGCTGACGCACGCCACGCTCGCTTTCATCGGACTCGCTCAAGCTGTCCATCGCCATCTCGACTTCGCCCAGCTCGATCATCAGATCATGACGCGGATACACCGGCTCAAAATTGAAGTTCATGTCCATGGCACGTCCCCAGTGATGTGATAAACCTTCGTAGTGGGGATGTAGCAACTGCCATGCCAATGTGTGAAGCAAGTCACAATTGTCTGGCACGCCCGGCTATGGGACTGACGCTGCGGGTCAGCAGCTGCCGTGAGCTGACACAAATTTCCCCGTTAGTCACTCTTTGTTCATGCGAGAGAGCCGACTATTGACCGCAAGCTCTTTCGGCAGCATCGCTGTCCGAGTTCGCTAGGATCTTCAGTTTCTGGCGCCCGGCAACACGGTCATCCTGGATTCCCCCTGTTCCTGAGACCGCCTGGCGCCAGATCTATCAGCACAAGACCCCGCAGTTAGCCCTGCGGGGTTTTGTCTTTTCAGACCCGCAAAAAGACGACGGCACCCCGAGAGGTGCCGTCTTGCTTCCTTTCCCAGTACGCAATCGAACCCCTGTCCGTTCGATCTCAGCGCGCGAGTCGCGCAGCTTCTGCCCGTGAAAGTGCTGGAATTCCTGAAGCAGGAAGCATGCCACTCGCATTGATACGGCTGCAAAGCGTTGATCGCGCTACCATAGCGACCTGTTTGGTCACTTTTTACCCTTTCCAGGGCAGCTCCGATGCGCCACCCGACCCACTACGACGTCATCGTGATTGGCGGCGGCCACGCCGGCACCGAGGCCGCGCTGGCTGCTGCGCGTACGGGCGCGCGCACCCTGCTGCTGAGCCATAGCATCGAAACGATCGGCCAGATGAGCTGCAATCCGGCGATTGGCGGCATCGGCAAGGGTCATCTGGTCAAGGAGATCGACGCCCTCGGCGGCGCCATGGCTCATGCAGCCGATCGCGCCGGCATCCAGTGGCGCACGCTGAACGGCTCCAAAGGGCCCGCCGTGCGCGCTACCCGCTGCCAGGCTGATCGTGGCCTGTACAAGGCGGCGATCCGCCATCTCGTGGAAACCCAGCCGAATCTGCAGGTGTTCCAGCAAGCCGTCGACGATCTGCTGATCGAGAATGGCCGCGTCACCGGCGTGGTGACCCAGATGGGTCTGTCCTTCGACGCGAAAACCGTGGTGCTAACAGCCGGCACCTTTCTCGCTGGCAAGATCCACATCGGCCCGGCGCAATACGCGGGAGGGCGCGCCGGCGATCCACCAGCCAGTGCGTTGGCTGCGAAACTGCGCGAGCTGCCAATCGCCGCCGATCGACTGAAAACCGGCACGCCGCCACGCATCGATTTGCGCAGCATTGATTTCACCGGACTGGAAGAACAGCCCGGTGACGATCCGGCGCCCGTTTTCTCATACCTTGGCACGCGCGACGAACATCCGCGCCAGGTCAGCTGCTGGATTACCCATACCAGCGAACAGACGCACGAGATCATACGCGGCGCGCTGGATCGCTCACCGCTGTATACCGGCCAAATTGAAGGTGTCGGTCCGCGTTACTGCCCGTCGATCGAAGACAAAGTGGTGCGCTTCGCCGAGAAGTCCTCGCATCAGATTTTCATCGAACCAGAGGGGCTGGATACGTTCGAGATTTATCCAAACGGCATCTCCACCTCGCTGCCGTATGACGTGCAGCTCGACTTGGTGCGCTCGATCAAGGGTTTCGAGCACGCCCACATTACGCGCCCGGGCTACGCGATCGAGTATGACTATTTCGATCCGCGCGGACTTAACCCGTGGCTGGAGACCAAGGCCATTGCCGGCTTGTATTTTGCCGGCCAGATCAACGGAACGACGGGCTATGAAGAGGCCGCCGCACAAGGCCTGATCGCCGGCATGAATGCGGCCCTGGCGACGCAGGACAAGGCGCCGTGGTTCCCGCGACGTGACGAGGCCTATGTGGGCGTACTGATCGACGACCTGACCAGCAATGGCACCATCGAGCCGTATCGCATGTTTACCTCACGTGCCGAATACCGGCTGCATTTGCGCGAAGACAATGCGGACCTGCGGCTCAGCGAAACCGGCCATCAACTGGGCGTAGTACCGCAGGCGCGCTTCGACGCCCTGCGCATCAAGCGGGAAGCGGTCGAGCAAGAAATGCAGCGCCTCGGCACACTATGGGCGGCGCCGAACAATGCGCTGGGTGCGGCGATCGAACACCAGCTCGGCATCGCTGTGAGCCGCGAAACCAGCGCGCTGGATCTGTTGCGTCGCCCCGAAGTCGATTACGCGAAGCTCGCCACGGTGGCCGAACTCGGTCCCACCGTCGAACGCGATGACGTCGCTGCGCAGGTCGAGGTGCAGGTCAAATATGCCGGTTACCTTGAGCGCCAGCGCGAAGAGATCGAACGTCAGCGCCGCCACGAACACACCGCGATCCCCGCCAGCTTCGACTACGACAAGGTGCGCGGGCTGTCGTCCGAAGTGCTGCTGAAGCTGAAGCGCACTTTGCCGGCAACGGTCGGTCAGGCCGCACGCGTCAGCGGCGTCACGCCGGCGGCCATCTCACTGCTGCTGGTGCACCTGAAGCGTCGGGACGCCGCCTGAGTCTCCCGGCTGTTGCACTAGATTCCCGACATCCTCCATCTGGCCCACTCATGGCATCATGCGCACTTTGAGCAGCCAGGGGAGTTTGCACGATGGAAATCTGGATCGGTCGCAACGGTGAACGGCATGGGCCATACAAGGAAGACGATGTGCGCCAGTGGCTGCGCAGTGGACAGGTAAGCCGCGAGGATCTGGCCTGGTATGAAGGCCTCGCCGACTGGCAACCGCTGTCGGTATTGTTTCCCGACGCTTTGACGAGCGCGCCGCCTGCCACCGCCACGCCCGGCATGCCGCCGGTGCAGATCATCTCGGCCGTTCTGGAAGACTACGCGGGCTTCTGGAAACGCGTGGCCGCGTACATCCTCGATGCGATCATCCTTTACATCCCCAGCATGCTGATCCAGAAAATGCTGGGCGGCGATGCGGCTGAAGCAACCATGAAACAGGCGCAGCTGGCATCACCGGGTGACCCCCAGGTGATGCTTGCCGCGCTCAGTCAGTACTACAGCACGATGCTTCCCGCGCTGCTGATCATCACGGTCATTACGTGGCTGTACTTTGCCGTCTGCGAAAGCTCGGCCTGGCAGGCCACTTTGGGCAAGCTGGCGTTGGGTATCCGGGTCACTGACATGCAGGGCCGACGAATCAGCTTTCCGCGCGCGCTGGGCCGTTATCCCGCAAAGTATCTCAGCACGATCATTCTGTTCATCGGCTTCCTGATGGTCGCCTGGACCAAGCGCAAGCAGGGCCTGCACGACCTGATCGTCGGCACCCTGGTGCTGAACGGTCGCGCGAGCGAGTTCGCGAAGACAAGCACGCCATCCAGCAACAGCAACAGCTCGTTCAGCGCCTGATCCAGGCATGGCCCACAACGGCGCCGGAGCCATGCTCTGGCGCCGTTTTTATGTGTGTCGAACGCTTCCGCCCAGAGCCGCTTGCTATCATCACTGGCTTGATCAACTCACCCGACGCGTCGCGTCGTTGCAAGGAATCGACAGCAACTCATGCTCAGTATCGAACAACGCATTGCCCAGGACATCGCCGCAAATACCGACCAGGTACAGGCAGCGGTCGATCTACTCGACGGCGGCGCCACCGTGCCGTTCATCGCGCGCTATCGCAAGGAAGCCACCGGCGGTCTCGACGACACGCAGCTACGCCTGCTGGAAGAGCGCCTCCGATACCTGCGTGAGCTTGAGGAGCGCCGTTCGGCGATCCTCGCCAGCGTCGAGGAACAGGGCAAGCTCAGCGATGCGTTGAAGAACGAATTGCTCCATGCCGACACCAAGGCGCGACTGGAAGATCTGTATCTGCCGTACAAGCCCAAGCGCCGCACCAAGGCGCAGATTGCCCGCGAAGCCGGCCTGGAGCCGCTGGCGCTCGGCTTGCGTGAAGATCCGACGCAGGCGCCGGAAGCGTTCGCCGAATCGTTTGTCGATGCAGAAAAAGGTATTGCCGATGTACGCGCCGCGCTCGACGGCGCGCGTGCGATCCTGATGGAGTCGATTGCCGAGGATGCCCACCTGGTGGGCGAGCTGCGTGACTGGCTGTGGGCGCAGGGTCAGATCCGCGCCAAGCTGGTGGAAGGCAAGGAAAACGAAGGCGCGAAATTTCGCGATTACTTCGATCACGTCGAGCCGATCAGCAAGATCCCCTCGCATCGTCTGCTCGCGCTGATGCGCGCACGCAACGAAGGCGTCATCGAACTGGAACTCAGCCCTGCTGCCGACGGTGAACAAGGACACGCTGAAGGCGAGGGCCGTGTTGCCGCGCACGCGAACATCCACAACCGTGGTCGCGCCGCCGATGCGTGGCTGCGCGAAACGGTGCGGCTGACCTGGCGCGTGAAACTGCATCTGCATCTCACTCTGGATCTGTTCGGCCGCGTGCGCGAAGGTGCAGAAGATGAAGCGATCCGCGTGTTCGGCGACAACCTGAAAGACCTGATGCTGGCCGCGCCGGCAGGCGCACGAACCGTGATGGGTCTGGATCCTGGCATCCGCACCGGCGTGAAAGTAGCGGTGGTCGACGCCACCGGCAAACTGCTTGCCACCGATGTCATCTATCCGCACGAGCCGCGCAAGCAGTGGCGTGAATCCATCGTGCAACTGGCAAAACTGTGCACGCAGCACGGCGTGGACTTGATTGCGATCGGCAACGGCACCGCCTCGCGCGAAACCGACAAGCTGTCGGGTGAACTGATCAAGCTCATCGCCGACAAAGGCGCTACCGGAAAGACGCTTGCAAAGATCGTGGTCAGCGAAGCGGGCGCGTCGGTGTATTCCGCGTCGGAGATGGCGGCCAGGGAATTCCCCGATCTCGATGTCAGTCTGCGTGGCGCCGTTTCCATCGCGCGTCGGTTGCAGGATCCGCTCGCCGAGCTGGTGAAGATCGAGCCGAAGGCGATCGGCGTGGGCCAGTACCAGCACGACGTGAATCAGGTGAAGCTTGCGCGAGCGCTGGACGCCCGTGTGGAAGACTGCGTCAACGCGGTCGGCGTCGACGTCAACACGGCCTCCGCCGCGCTGCTTTCGCGCGTAGCCGGCTTGTCTGCGTCGGTTGCCGAGAACGTGGTGAAGCATCGCGATGCGAACGGCCCGTTTCCGAATCGAAAGGCGCTGCTCAAGGTGCCACGTCTGGGCGACAAGGCGTTCGAGCAATGCGCCGGTTTTCTGCGCGTGCCGAACAGCGACAACCCACTGGATACCAGCTCCGTGCATCCGGAAGCCTATCCGGTGGTCGAGCGGATCATTGCGCAGTGTGGCCGTGAGGTACGCAACATCATGGGCGACGCGGGCTTCCTGCGCGCACTCAAACCCGAGCAGTTCACCGATGAGCGCTTCGGTGTGCCGACGGTGCGCGACATTCTGAAAGAGCTGGAGAAACCCGGCCGCGATCCGCGTCCGGAGTTCGTTGCGCCGAGCTTCGCCGAGGGCGTCGAGGACGTGAAAGATCTCAGGCCCGGCATGATCCTCGAAGGCCGCGTCACGAATGTTGCCGCGTTCGGTGCGTTCGTCGACATCGGCGTGCATCAGGACGGTCTGGTGCATGTATCCGCGCTGTCGCACAGCTTTGTAAAAGACCCGCGTGACGCGGTGAAGGCTGGCGACATCGTCAAGGTCAAGGTGATGGAGATCGATCTGCCGCGCCAGCGCATCGGCCTCAGCATGCGGCTGGATGACGAGCCGGGGCAGGCCCGTGCTGGTCGGTCAGCCGACGCCAACGCGGGTGGTCAGCGCGACGGCCGCAACGGTGCACGCAGCGGCGGTGCACCGAAGCCAGCACCCGCCCCCGTCAACAGCGCATTTGCCGATGCGCTAGCCCGAGCCGGGAAACGCTGAAGGAAGCGCTGCATCGGGCCACGCTGCGATGCAGCATGCGCTTCCGTATGGCGTGCATTAACGTAACGCACAAATAACAAGACCATTTCGGTCTAGGGGACTCTCACATGCTTCGCACCCGCCACCTCGCCAGCGCCATTGCGGCCACCTTGTTGTTCAGCAGTGTCGCTGTCGCCACCGATTTCAATCAGGTCGTCGTGTTTGGCGACAGCCTCAGCGATGACGGCAACATCTCGCTAGCCACCAACCCCAGCGTGCAGCCGCCGTTGCGCTTCACCACCAACCCGGGCCAGGTGGCGATTGAAGACATCGCCAACGGGCTCGGGCTCGGTAGCACGCTCAGCCCGTCACTGTTGGGCGGCAGCGATTACGCATGGGGCGGCGCGGGTGTGCTCACCAATTCGCCAGGCACACCGGCCTCGGTGCCTACCCTGACCAGCCAGGTCACGGCGTATCTGGCCAGCAGCCCGACGATCAACCCGCGCGCGCTGTATTCGGTATGGGGCGGCGCGAATGACATTTTCTCCGCTGCCACGGCAGCTGGCGCCAGCGCTGTCGCGCAGCAACTGATCGCGCAGACGATTGCCGCTCAAGTGGCGGGGGCCCAGGCGCAGGGCTTGCCAGCCGCTGCCGTGCCGGCCTTCATCGCACAGATCACCCCGCTGGTTACCGCGCAGGTCAACGCAGCTGTCGCAGCACAGGCCGGCGTCGCCGGGCTGCAGACCGCCGCGCAGGCGCAGGCCAACGTGGCCGCTGCCGCACAGCAGGAAGTGAAGCTGATCGGCCAGCTGCAGAGCGCGGGCGTCAAGAACATCGTGGTATTCAACCTGCCCAATATCGGCCTGACCCCGGACGCCACCGAGCAGGGTGCTGCCGCTGCCGCGTCGCTGACCGGCCTGAGCCTGATCTTCAATGGCCAGCTCAACACGGGCTTGGGCCAGATGGGCAAAGGCATCATTCCGGTCAACGCGTATAGCTTGCTGTCCGAAGTCATCGGCAATCCAGGCGCTTACGGCTTCACCAATGCGACCACGCCTGCTTGCGGCGTCGGTTCGAGTTCGGTGGCGTGCGGACCGCAGGGTTCGGGACTGCCGTACACCTATGCGCCGGGCACCAACATGACGTCGGTGTTCGCCGACGGCGTGCATCCGACCACGGGTGCGGACATCCTGCTCAGCCAGTATGTGCTGTCAATCATCCAGGCACCGGCGCAGATTTCCCTGCTCAGCGAAACAGCGCTCGCCGATAGCACCGCCCAGACCAAGAGCGTTCGCAACCAGATGCTGGCCGACAGCAACGGTGCCGACACGCGTGCGTTCGCCGACCTGACCTATGGCGATCAGCGTTTCGATGCCAGCAACGGTTCGCCCCGGACCGACGCGAACAACTTCAACCTGACGCTGGGTGTCGACGCGAAGGCCACCGATAACATTTCGGCCGGCGTCGCGCTGGGCATCGGCCAGAACAACGCCGACTTCGCCGGCGGTGGCGGTTACCGGCTGCAGTTCCTCAGCGGCTTGGGTTATGTCACCTATCACAACGGCGGCGGATACATCGGTGGCTACGCGAACTTCGGCCACTCCGGTTTCACCGATATCGAGCGCGTCATCAATTTGGGCACCATGCGGCGCACCGAGGGCGGCAAGACCGACGGTTCGAATCTTGGTGGCGGCGTGACCGGCGGCTGGTGGTTCGATTTCAGCAATGTGCGTACCGGGCCATTTGCCAACGTCGAGTGGCAGACCAACAAGGTCGACAGCTACAACGAAAGCGGCAACGACAGCACCGCGATGTGGTTCGGCAAGCAGCAGCGCGATGCGCTGATCACAACGGCCGGCTGGCGCGTCCAGGGCAATTGGGAGTTCGCCAACACGGTGATTTCGCCGTACGCCGAACTGGCCTGGAACTACGACAACAAGGCGAATCCGGATTCGCTCAGCGCTGGCTTGAACAGCATGAATGGCACGTTCGATCTCAACGGCTTCAGCCCCGACAAGAACTGGGGTACGGCCGATATCGGCCTGTCTGCCAAGCTCAGCCCAAGCGTCACCAGCTGGATCGGTTACAGCGGTCGTTTCAACGACAACAGCCAGCAGTACGACAGCCTCAACATCGGAGTGAAGGTCAGCTTCTGACCCCACTTCAGCCGTCCGATAGCATCAGCAAAAAGGCCGTCCACGCAAGTGGACGGCCTTTTTGTTATCCGATGTTTCCGGAGGGACTTACTTGTTCTTGCCGCCCGTCGCCATGCTCAGGATGGACACCGCCTGCTTGCGCAGGTTCGCCGCAGCGCTGTCGTCCAGCACCTGCGTGTCGTTGCCCACCTGATGCTGCTTCAACACCAGCGCACCGGTGTCATCCCAGCCAGCGCGATCGGTGAAGTTGGGCTTGGCATCCTTGTTCGCCTTGCTCTGCTGTACGACGGCCCACGGGGTACCGTTCTTATAGGCATAGTCGGTGCTGGTGAAACCCTTGTCGCCGTAGTCCACCAGTTCGCGGATGAACTTCACATCGCCTGCCTGACGAAACACCTGCCAGCCACGCGAGATATTCGTGTCGAGTTTGGTGCCGTTGCTAACCTTCATGCCACCGATCTGCTTCTGCACATCGTTGAACGCGGCCAGCACTTTCTCACCCGGCGTCTGCTCGGCCACCAGCTGGATCTGCACGACGTTCTTGTGGCCCTGCGTGAGCACAGGTGCCTGGATCGGCATCACATAGTGGCGATCACCGTCGGTCAGCGTGACCTGCACCACGTACAGATCACTCAACTTCTCGTCGGCCGGATTGAATGTCAGCTGGAACGGCTGGGGGAACGAACCGGCCGGAGCGGTCTTGCTCGCGAGCGGTGCGGCACCGGCGGCGTTGGCGGATACGTCGACCAGATTAAGCACCAACGTCGCATTCGGCGAAAGCTGCGCGGCATCGCGCAACGAGATCGTGCCGCTCACCTCGTTCGCTGGCGCAGCAGGAGCGGCGGCGGCAGTGGCGGCAGTAGCAGTAGCCGCAGCTGTCGACGCAGGCGCGCCGGCGTCTGTCTGCTGTGAAGGAGAAGAATTGTTGCAACCGGACATAGCCACAGCTGCGACCGACATCAGCGACAAAACCATCTTGCGCATGGGGAAACCTCTTCAAACGTGAATACAAACACGAAGGTACTTAGGCGCAATGCACCAGACTTTTCGCGGGGGAAGCTCGAAGCATAGCCCATAAATATAGGGGGCGAAAAGTCAAGCCAACTGACGCCCTATCCATGCGTAGGCGTATGCTTTTCCTTGAACAGCGCAGTACGGCCCGGCTTTCCGACAGACTAGTTACGCCGCGACCCGTGATCGTGGCGTACTTGGCGCGTATACAAGGCCTAGCTTCGGCGCAACGCCCGATGCGCTATGTCACGGCGACAGAACGCTCCGTCGTAATGGATCTTGCTAACTGCCGCATAAGCCTGTTCGCGCGCGGCGGCGATGTCCTTGCCCAACGCACAGACGGTCAACACGCGCCCTCCGGCTGTGACGGCACGACCCTGGCCATCAAGCCGGGTGCCCGCGTGAAAAATCTTCACGTCGTGGTCGACCGGTGCGTCGAGGCCGCTGATCACCTCGTCAGTACGCACCCGGCCGGGATAACCGCCGGCCGCCATCACCACGCCAATCGCCGGGCGCGCGTCCCAATGCGCCCGGGTATGTTCGAGCCGGCCATCCAACGCAGCGTCGATCAGCTCGATCAGGTCGGATTTCAAGCGCAGCATGATCGGCTGGGTTTCCGGATCACCAAAACGCACGTTGAACTCGATCACCTTGGGTGCGCCACTCTTGTCGATCATCAGTCCGGCGTACAGGAAGCCCATGAACGGAGCACCTTCCGCCGCCATGCCGCGCAGCGTCGGCTCGATCACTTCCTTGAGGATGCGTTGCTCGACCTCGGGTGTGACGACCGGCGCTGGCGAATAGGCGCCCATGCCACCGGTATTGGGGCCCAGATCGCCTTCATCGCGACGCTTGTGGTCCTGGCTGCTTGCCATCGGCAGCGCGTGACTTCCGTCGCTCATCACGATGTAGCTGGCTTCCTCACCCTCCAGGAATTCCTCGATCACAACCCGTGCCGAGGCGTCGCCGAAGCTATGCGCACCGAGCATGTCATGCAGTGCCAGTTCGGCATCAGCCTTGGTCAAGGCCACCACCACACCCTTACCCGCGGCAAGACCGTCCGCCTTGATCACGATCGGCGCGCCGTGCTGGCGCACATAGGCCAGTGCCGGATTCAACTCGGTAAACACGGCGTAGCGCGAGGTGGGAATGTTGTGCCGGTGCAGGAAATCCTTGGCGAACGCCTTGGATCCTTCCAACTGCGCAGCAATCGCGCGTGGGCCGAAAATGCGCAGGCCCGCAGCACGGAAACGATCGACCACGCCAGCGACCAGTGGCACTTCCGGACCGACCACGGTCAAGCCGATTTTTTCGTCCTTCGCCAGCTTGAGCAGTCCATCGATATCGTTCATCGCCACGTTCGCATTGCGCACGCCGTGCTCGAGCGCCGTACCGGCATTGCCGGGGGCCACGATCACTTCGCTGACCTGCGCCGACTGCTGCAGCTTCCACGCCAGCGCGTGTTCACGCCCGCCGCTACCGATGACGAGAACTTTCATGCCTGCTCCACTACCAAGAATCGCGCCCAGCTCGGCGCAGCTGGGCATTGTAGAGGCTGGCTACCGTTTACGCAGGCAATTGGGCCGCGGCGTGACGAGGTTTGGATGGGCTGGATTCGCCCCCTCTCCCTTCGGTAGAGGGCTGGGGTGAGGGGCCAACCTAACGGGGGCCTCCCTATCGAAGCGCGCTTTGATCGGCAGCGCGGCGAGCACGCACCCCTCATCTCAATCCGCTCCCCAGAGGGAGAGGAGGCGAACGCAAGAAGCGCGGAGCTTTATTGAAGCAGAGCCAGCAGCGCCGCTCGTGGCAACTTGCCGGTCTCGTTGCGCGGCAACGCATCGACCAGTCGCAACGGACGTGGCAGGAACAAGGGATCGATCGCCCGGCGCAGCGCATCCAGGATGGCGTGTTCGTCCAGTCCTGGCGCCACCGCCAACGCGGCAATCCGGTGCACGCCCAACGCGTCGGCGCCATCGAGCTGAAACACCACGCCGTCCTGTACCCCGGGAATCGCCAGCAGGCGACGGCTGAGATCGCCCAACGAGGCACGCTTGCCGGCGATCTCGAGCATGTCGGCCTGACGCCCGCGCAGGCGAAAACGACGGCCGTCTTCGGACAGATTGACGATGTCGGCCAGGGTGACAGGGGCGGCCAGCTGCGGCGCGATAACCGACGTGCCGTCGGGCTGCGGATGCAGGGTGACGCCAGCGTATAGCGACCAGTCCTCGTCCTGCGTAGGACGGCGGCTGGCCACCACGCAGGTCTCGGTCGAGCCAAATACTTCCAACACCGGTGCACCGAAGCATTGCTCGGCAGCGCGCGCCAATTCGACCGGCAACGGCGCAGTAGCTGAAAGCATGGCCGCGATCGGCGGCAACACAATGCCGGATTCGACCAGCGCGCGCAGATGCACCGGCGTGGTCACCAACACCCGCGGCGCTGGCACGGCTGTCAGGGCGGCCGCGACATCGGCCGGGAAAAACGGCCGGCCAGCGTGAACACCTACGGGCCCAAGCAGCGGCATCAACACCGACATCTCAAGCCCGAACATGTGTTGCGGCGGAACCGTGGCTACCACTTCAAAACGCGGTCCGACCGCAGCATGCAGCATCGCCAGGTTGCCGGCATTGCTGGCATTGAAGCTGTGCCAGGTTTTTACGTTCGCGCTGGGCGTGCCGGTGGAGCCGGAGGTATAGCCGATAGCAACGACCTGATCGGCAGCTATCGATGGCCATGTCGTGTCAGCGTCCAGCGGCGGGGTCGCTTTCAGCGAAGGCAACTGTCGGTAGCCCGGCGGCGCCGGTGCGAGTGCCTGCTCGCCCAGTGCGTAAGAACCCGGATGTGCCGCCATCACGTCATCCACCGCCTGCGGTGCACGCGAGGACGGCAGCAGATTGATCTGTCCGCGCAGGACGATGGCGCAGAACGTGACCAGGAATGCGTATCGATCCTCACATAGATTCACCGCGGCGGTGCCGGTCGGCAGGACGTCTGCCACCGCGTGCACGTGCGCCAGAAACTGCGCGGCACTCACCGACTTGCCGTCACGCCATGCCAGCACGCGGGACGGGTCAGCTGCGCTCAACAAAGGTAACTGCGGCCGTGATTCGCGCTGATAGGTGTCGTAAACAATGGCCACGCCGCAATCTCCCGGAAACCCGATGTCCCGCTCCGAGGGCTAGCATCGCCGCCGTTGATGAACGGTGGCGTGAATGGCATGAGCCGTCATCACGCTGCAGTTCAGATTGCCTGTAAGGCGGCTCTGACCCAGCGCGCTCCCCTCGGCGCTTACGCCCGGATGATAGCGCCTGAGAGCGCGTCGCGGATCACGGTAGGCTGACTCTGAACTCCCAGCGGCGCATCCAGCAGGCCGTCCAATGCATCGCCAAAAAAGGCCGCCACCGCTTGCGCGGAGCGAGCCGGCGGTTGGCCATGCGGATTGGCGCTAGTCGAAACCAGAGCAGCACCGAATGCCCGGCACAGAGCGGCTGCCGGCTCGTGCGCGGTGACCCTCAAGGCGATACCGGCATGCCCACCAGCAACCCAGGCGGGCACGGAGGCTGATCGTGGAAAGATCCAGGTGTTCGGGCCAGGCCAGCTTGCGTGAGCCCGCGCCATGGCATCGGCAGGGACGGCGGCCAGGTCGATGTAGCGCTCGACCTGCGCGAAGTCCGCCGCTATCAGCAGCACGCCTTGGGTCGGCGGCCGCTGCTTCAACGCGAACAGCCGTTCGAACGCGGCATGATCGTGGGGATCACAGCCGAGACCGAAGACGGCCTCGGTGGGGTAAGCCAACACTCCGCCCTGATGCAGCAAGCTGGCGGCGCTGTCGAGCTCGGCAACGCTGAAACGCCGCAGCATTCAGGCCTCGGCTTTGTTTGCCGCGGCCTTCGTCGCTACCTTTTTCGCGGCAGCCTTCTTGGTCGCGGATTTTTTGCTGGCGGTCTTCTTGCTCGCGGTCTTCTTGGCGACTTTCTTCGCAGCTGTCTTCTTTACGGCCGTCGTTTTCTCGGCGGGCACTTTTTTCGCGGCGGCCTTTTTGGTCGCGGTCTTTTTAGCCGTCTTCTTGCCGAAACGGCCGCCTTTGCGTACCGGCGCGGCAGCCAGCAGCTCGAGACACTGCGCCTCGGTCAGCTCCTTCGGTTCCTGCTCCTTGGGAATTCGCGCGTTCTTCTCGCCATCAGTGATGTACGCGCCGTAGCGGCCGTTCAACACCTGCACGCCATTGCCAAAATCGAGGATCAACCGGTTAGCCAGCATCTCCAGTTTTTCCTGCACGATCTGCAGCGCACGCGGCAACTCGATCGTGTACGGATCATCCTCCGCCTTGAGCGACGCGTACGTTGCGCCCTGCTTTACGAAGGGACCGAAGCGGCCCACGCCCACGCTGACCTCGTCGCCGTTTTCTGCCTGACCCAGTTTGCGCGGCAGCTTGAACAGCTCCATCGCATCGACCATGGTGATCGTATGCATGCTCTGGCCGGTACGCAGGCTGGCGAAGGTGGGTTTGTCCTCGTCTTCCTTGGTGCCGATCTGCACGAACGGTCCATAGCGGCCCAGTCGCACCGATACCGGCTTGCCGGTTTTTGGGTCGGTGCCTAACTCACGCGCGCCGGTTGCTTCGTTGCGGTCGACCGATTCGGTTTTTTCGTCCACCTGCTGCTTGAACGGCAACCAGAAACGCTCCATCAGCGGCACCCAGGCTTCCTCGCCACGACTGACGGCGTCGAGCTCGTCTTCCATCTTCGCGGTGAAGTCGTAGTCGACGTAGCGGGTGAAATGCGCGGTGAGGAATTTACTGACCGCGCGACCGACATCGCTTGGCTTGAAGCGACGGCTGTCGAGGTAGACGTATTCGCGATTCTGCAGCACCTGGATGATGCTGGCATAGGTCGAGGGCCGGCCGATGCCGTGCTCTTCCAGCGCCTTGACCAAGCTCGCTTCGGAGTAGCGCGGCGGTGGCTCGGTGAAATGCTGGTCGGCGGCAATTTCATGCAGCGGCACCTGCTCGCCCACGGTGAGGCGCGGCAGGCGACGGCCTTCGTCGTCGTCCTCGGCGGTCTTCTGGTCGCGGCCTTCCTCGTACACGGCAAGAAAGCCTGGGTCGATCACCGTGGTACCGCTGGCACGGAACGACGCATCGCCACCGGCGACATCGCGCACGGCGAATTCCACCGAGACGGTGTTCAGCGTGGCGTGGATCATCTGGCAGGCAACGGTGCGCTTCCAGATCAGCTCATACAGCTTGCGCTGGTCGTCGTTGAGGAAGGCGGCGACTGACTTCGGCGTATGCATCGCCGACGTCGGACGGATCGCTTCATGCGCTTCCTGCGCGTTCTTCGACTTGGTCTTGTAGACCTGCGGGGCGTCCGGCAATGCCTTGGTACCGAAATCGCGCGCGATCAGCTCGCGCAACTCGGCCAAGGCATCGTCGCCGAGCATGGTGGAGTCGGTACGCATGTAGGTGATCAGGCCGACATTGCCCTCGTCGCCGAGCGCCACGCCTTCGTACAGACCCTGCGCCACTTTCATCGTGCGGCTGGTGGTGAAACCGAGCTTGCGCGCGGCCTCCTGCTGCAACGTCGAAGTGGTGAACGGCGGCGCAGGCCGACGTTTGCGCTCCTTCGAACCGACGTCGCTGACCGTGAGACGGCCGTGCGCAGCCTGTTTCAGCGCATCGCGCGCAGCGTGCGCATCCGCTTCGTTGGTGAGGTCGAACTGTTCGAACTTCTTGCCGTTGAGCTTGCTCAGGCGGGCGGTGAAATCACCGTCCGCGTGCTTAAGTTGGGCCTCGATGCTCCAGTATTCGCGCGCATTGAACGCCTCGATTTCTTCCTCGCGCTCGACAATCATGCGCAACGCCGGCGACTGCACGCGTCCAGCAGACAAGCCCCGCTGCACTTTGCGCCACAGCACGGGCGACAGGTTGAAGCCGACCAGATAATCCAGCGCGCGCCGTGCCTGCTGCGCATCGACCAGGTCATGCGACAGCTGGCGCGGACTGGCCACTGCGGCCTTGATCGCCTTCGGGGTGATCTCGGAGAAGACCACGCGATGCATCCGCTTGCCCTCGGTGAGGCCGCGCTCTTTCAGGATCTCGCTGATGTGCCAGGAGATCGCCTCGCCTTCGCGATCCAAGTCGGTCGCCAGATAGATGTCGTCAGCGGCCTTGGCGGCCTTGGCAATCGCGTCAACGTGTTTTTCGTTACGTTCGATCACCTCGTAGGCCATCGTGAAACCGTGCTCGGTGTCGACCGCACCCTCCTTCGGCTTCAGGTCACGCACGTGACCGTAGGAGGCCAGGACCTGAAAGTCCTTGCCGAGGTATTTGTTGATCGTCTTGGCCTTGGCCGGTGATTCGACGATGAGCAGGTTTTTTGCCATGAAGCTGGGTTTCCAGAAGCGAACCACCGGCAATACGGCGCCGGACATCTATATATAGTTGAAACCACGCCGCGGCGGCGGCTGTCAAGTTGTGACCGGATCGACGCTTCACCGGTGAAGCGATCGGCTGCGCGCCCGTTAACCTGGCAATCGTTGGTACCGGTTGCCAGCCAAGTTCTCGACTTTTGCCTCCAGTTCCAGCATCAACAACATGGCCGACAACGTCGCTGCCGAGCTTCCAGTACGCGATACAAGTTCGTCTAAAGTCGCCGATTCATGACCAAGAACGGACCATAATCGGTGATATTCGGGATCTTCCCGCCAAGCCGAATGCTCCCCTGAAGGCCGATTTTTGTCGCCCGCACTTGCCAGCTGTGTCACCCGGCCGTCGGTTTTTACCGACAATCGGGCAGCCAGTTCGCCGCCAAGCATGCGCGCTGCCGGCACCAATGTCTCGATAATCTCGGTAGCGGTCTCCACCAGCCGCACACCGTCCCGGATCAGGCGGTGGCAGCCCCGCGCGAGCGGATTATGAATGGAGCCGGGTAATGCGAACACCTCCCTACCCTGTTCACCGGCCAACCGCGCGGTAATCAGCGAGCCGGACTGCAGCCCCGCCTCGACCACCAACGTACCCAGGGCCAGTCCGGCGATAATCCGGTTGCGACGCGGAAAATGATCGGCGCGCGCCGCCGTACCGGGCGGAAATTCGCTGATCAATGCACCCTGCGCGGCGATCCGTTGCGCCAACGCGTGATGCTTGCGCGGATAAACCCGATCCGGTCCGGTACCCATCACCGCCAGAGTCATCCCGCCGGCATCCAGCGCGGCTCCATGGGCGGCGCCGTCGATACCGTCGGCCATCCCGCTGGTGATCGCGAAACCAGCCTCGATCAGCGCGCGGGCAAATGCGCGGGCATGCGCCAGCCCAGCCGCACTGGCGTTGCGAGCTCCGACAATCGCCACCTGTGGGTAGAGCAGCAAGCTGGCGTCGCCGACGACAAACAGTGCCGCTGGCGGCAGCGGGATGTTTTCCAGCTGCGGCGGGAAGTCCGCTTCGGTGTAGCACAACAGTCGATGGCCAGGTTCCGTTAACCAGGCGAGATCCGCGGCAAGTCGCTGCTCGTCGGGCTGGTTCAGCCATGCGCGCGCCTCGTCGCCAAGAGGCGCTGGCTGGTCCTTCAGCTGGACCAGCATGCGCCTTATATCGCCTTGGGCAGCATCCAGTCGCTCACGCAATCCATTCGGCCCGAGGCCGGGCGTACGCAGGGCAATCAGCCATGCACGCCGTTCATCCATGTCATTCATGCTTCGCAGTTTACGCAGTGGGCACAGACAAAAACGGCGCGGTGATTACCACGCCGTTGTGTAGGAAAAACTACCGAACTCCGTCGATGCCGAGGGATTATTCCGGCAAGCGCAGGCGGTCGCCTTTCTCCACCGGCCGCAAGCTATCCATGACCAGACCGTAGCTGACCCGGTCGAATGTGCGGAACACCATCACGTGACCGACGTACTCATCCGGTAGCGTGACGCGCTTGCCCAGATCGCGGGTCCAGCTATTGCTGGCCACGTCGTCGTGTATGTTTGTGCCCGGCTCGTAGATCGAATAGGTCTGGCCGTTGTCGACGCCATCCTTGTTTCCGATCGACAGCACCACGACCTGGCGTGAACCGACCGCGGCCAGCGCATCGGAAAACGCGATGACGCGGGCATTGTTCGGCACCGACTTCGGTGCGTGTGGATAGTAATAAGCGTCATACGGTGCGTCATCGATCGGCATGATGCGGTCGCCGCTACGAATTTCGCTGGTCGAACCGAGCAGCAGCAAGGTGGCCGGATCGCCCATGCGCAGGGTTTCAGCCGTACCAATCACGCTGACCTCGACGCCCAGATCCTGACCGCGGGTGCGGTGGATATTGTCGTCGTGGGACCACATCGTCTGCGTACTGACGCGGGAATCCTCACGCCACGGCGAGGTGACCATCGCCGCATCGCTGTCCAGATCATTGGCGACCAGATCGGCGTTTGCCGCATCGTCCTGGTCATAACCACGGAATACATGGCTCGGCCGCACGATCGCCCAATGCTGGCCCGGCTCACCCTGCAGACCGCGTACATAGATGTTCTGCCCCACCGTGCCGCGCAGCTGGCCTTCTTCCAGGCCCACTACATACGGGGCAGCGCTGACGGCGTTCGAATCCATCACGCGCATTTCCTTCAGGAACATGCGCAGCTCTGACAACGGAATCGCCGGGATCGCATCAGTCTCGACACGAACCTGCTGCTGCAGCGTCAGCCGCGGCCCATTGATAAAGGACAGATTGAGCACGTCCCCGGGATAGATAAGGTGCGGATTGCGCACCTGCGGATTCGCCTGCCAGATCTCCGGCCACAGCCATGGCTTGGACAGGAATTTGGCGGAGATATCCCACAAGGTGTCACCGCGGCGAACCACGTAACTGTCGGGGTGGTTGGCCCGCAATTGCGCACCAGCCGCATAGACCGCCACGGTGACCAGCATGCCGGCCACCAACACGATAATTTTTCTGATCATTGACGGGAATCCCCCTTCCCCAGATGCTCGGTCGAGTGTAACCGAATGGTTAACACGCGCAACAGGTCTCAGTTGGCAAAAATCGTCTGCACTCGCATGCTTGCCGACGTACAATGAGAAACATTCTAGATCGCGTCGGGGTGGCCTTTTTACCAAGCCGCCCGCATTTTCGACGCTGAGGTGAAAGCATGTCCCAACTAACCATTATCGAATTCCCCGATCCCCGCCTGCGCACCCGTGCCGAACCGGTGCACACGTTTGATGCAAAGCTCAAGCAGTTGGTGGAGGACATGTTTGAGACCATGTACGCCGCCAACGGCGTTGGTCTGGCCGCGACCCAGGTCGATGTACACCTGCGGGTGCTGGTCGCCGACATGAGCGACGACCGCGAACATCCGCTGGCGCTGATCAATGCCCAGATCCTCGAAAAGGACGGCTCGCAGGTCTACCAGGAAGGCTGCCTGTCGTTTCCCGGCTTGTATGCCGATGTCACCCGCGCGCTGAAGGTGAAGGTTCGGGCGCAGGACGTCGACGGCAAGGAGATCATCGTCGAAGCCGAAGGCCCGCTGGCGGTGTGTATCCAGCACGAGCTTGATCATCTGGACGGCAAGGTGTTTGTCGACTACCTGTCGGGGCTGAAACGCTCGCTGTTGTTGAAACGGCTGGAAAAGCAGCGCAAACAGGCAGCGACTGCTTGAGCCATTCGCCATTGGATCCGCCGGGCTCGCCTCGGCAACCCCTACGGGTGGTATTTGCAGGCACACCGGATTTCTCCGTGGCCTGCCTCGAAGCGTGCCGTGTCAGCGGTGCCGACGTGGTCGCCGTTTATACGCAACCCGATCGACCAGCCGGCCGGGGTCGCAAGCTCACTCCCAGCCCGGTGAAGCAGGCCGCGCTGGCAGCCGGCATCGCGGTCGAGCAACCCGAATCGTTGAAATCGGCCGAAGCGCAGTCGACGCTGGCCGCTTATCGGGCGGACCTGCTGGTGGTGGTGGCTTACGGCCTGATCCTGTCGCGCAAGGTGCTTGCCATTCCGCGTTACGGCTGTTGGAACGTGCACGCGAGCCTGTTGCCGCGTTGGCGCGGCGCGGCACCCATCCAGCGCGCGATCCTGGCGGGCGATGCCGAAAGCGGTGTCGATCTGATGCAGATGGAAGCCGGCCTGGATACCGGTCCGGTGCTGCTGGAGCGCCGCACACCGATCACGTCCGACGATACCGGTGGGTCATTGCACGATCGCTTATCAGTCCTCGGTGCCGAGGCGCTGACTGAAGGTCTGGCCCGATTGCTGGCGGGTGAATCATTGCCGCCGCGACCTCAAGCCGAAGCCGGCGTCGTCTATGCGCACAAGCTGGACAAAGCCGAGGCGAAACTCGACTTCAGCCGGTCTGCGATCGAACTGGATCGTCAGGTGCGCGCGTTCGATCCATGGCCGGTCGCTGAAGGCGACATCGCTGGCGAGCCACTGCGGATCTGGGCCGCCCGCGCCATCGAAAGTGATCACCATGCTGCCCCGGGCAGTGTGCTGGCAGTCAGTCGCGAGGGCATCGATCTCGCCTGCGGTCACGGCGCGCTGCGTGTCACTGCGTTGCAGCGCGCAGGCGGCAAACGCATCGGCGCGGCCGACTACCTCAACGCGCGACCCGAGTTGCGCACCCGATGACAACGGACACCCGCGCGCTGGCCGCCAGGGCACTGGCCGAAGTCGCCATGCGTGGCGCGTCGTTGCGCGACGTCATGGAGCGCAATGCCCCACGGCTGCGAGATCCACGCGATCGCGCGCTGTTGATGGCATTGCTCAGCGAAGGCGCCCGCTGGTGGTTGCGTTTCGACGCTGCCATCGACGGACTGCTGGAAAAGCCTTTGCGTCACAAGGACCCGGCCATCCACGCGCTGCTGGTACTGGGGCTGATCCAGCTTGAGGTGCTCCAGTTGCAGGACTATGCAGCGGTAGCCGCCACCGTCGAGGCGGCGCGCGCGTTGCAAAGACCGCAGCTGGCCGGCCTGGTCAACGCGGTGCTGCGTCGTTGGCAGCGTGAGCGCGAAACCCTGCTGGCCAAACTCGATGCCAAACCACAGACCCGCCATGCGCATCCGGCGTGGCTGGCTGCCGCGCTGACCCGTGACTGGCCGGCCGAGGCCGAGGCGGTAATGACTGCCGACAATTGCGAACCGCCGCTGATGCTGCGCGTCAATCGACAGCGCAGCCAGCGCACTGCGCTGATCGAGCAGCTGCAAGCCGCCGGATATGCCGCGACCGCCCATCCCTGGCTGGCTGACGCCCTGGTCTTACCGCACAGCACCGACGTCACTCGCATGCCGGGTTTCGAGGATGGCGCATTCGCCGTGCAGGACGGTGCCGCACAAGTGGCCGCCGACCTGGCCGATCTCACCGATGGACTGCGCGTGTTGGATGCGTGCGCCGCACCCGGCGGCAAGGCCTGCCACCTGCTCGAACGCGCGGAGATCGATCTGACCGCGCTGGAATCCGATCCCAAGCGTGCCGAACGCATCGGTGAGAACCTGCGGCGACTGCGACTGAACGCCAAGGTAGTCATCGGCGATGCGGGTGCACCGGCAGGCTGGTGGAAGCGCCAGCCGTTCGACCGCATCCTGATCGATGCGCCGTGCTCAGCCACTGGCGTCTTGCGACGGCGGCCGGATGTGCGGCTGCATCGTCGCGAAAGTGATATTGCGAGCATGCACGAACAGCAACGCCGGATCCTTTCCGCGTTGTGGCCGTTGTTGGCCCCGGGTGGACGCCTGGTCTACATCACTTGTTCGGTGTTGCGTGCGGAGAACGAGTCGATTGTCGGCGAACTGCTGGCCGCGCAAGCCGATGCACAAGCGGTGGCGTTCACGCTACCGATCGGACGTGCCGCTGCGGTGGGTTGGCAGATCTTGCCGGGTGACGGCGATCTGGATGGGATGTACTACGCCGTTCTGCAGAAGCGGTTGTAAGGGAGCGCTAAGCCGGGTGTGACAACGTGTCGATGTGGTCACGCCACGAACACGCTGGTTTCCGAATTATCCTGCCGACCGGATTGAATGTGTCGTTGACTGTCTGCTGATGGAACTTGCTCAGCTGTGAAGCCTTACCCGCCTCTATCCCGTGCACGTCCGCTCTGGTTGCACAGCGCCCGCTGGGAACTGCTGCTGTTCGCACTGTTCGCGCTGGTATTGCTGGGCGTAGGCATCGGCTTGCGCGACCCCTGGCCATCCGACGAACCACGCTTCGCCTTGGTCGCGCGGCTGATGGTCGAACACGGCCAATGGTTGTTTCCGCATCGGGGTAACGAACTGTATCCGGACAAGCCGCCCGTATTCATGTGGCTGCAGGCGCTGACTTTCCTGCTCACAGGTAGCTGGCGCGTAGCTTTCATGTTGCCCTCGCTGGTCGCTGGCCTGGGTGCATTGGCGTTGATATACGACCTGACGCGTCGGCTATGGAATCACCGCTGTGCGCTGTTGGCAGCAGCTACGCTGCTCGTCACCATTCACTTCACTTATCAAATGCGCGATGCGCAGATCGATCCACTGTTGCTGGGCTGGATCACGCTGGCCAACTACGGCCTGTTGCGCCACCTTCTGCTGGGACCGTCATGGCGATGGTTTGCGCTGGGGTGCTTTTTCGCGGGAGTCGGCGTAGCGACGAAAGGCGTGGGCGTGCTGGCGCTGCTGGTGCTGCTGCCTTATGCCTTTGCCCGACGGAATCAGTGGCGTCACCTGGCCACGCCTACCGGCGCGTGGCGCTGGGCCGGCAGTCTGGCGCTGTTCTTCGCGCCGATCCTGGGGTGGCTGGTACCGATGCTGCTTGCCGCCCGTGCCGATGGCGATGCGCAGCACGCCGCCTACGTGCAAAACATTTTATTCGGGCAAACCGTGCACCGCTATGCGGCACCCTCCGCGCATTTCCATTCACCGTTTTATTTCATCGGCATCATTGCGATCGACTGGCTGCCGTTGTCGCTGCTGTTGCCATGGGCGCTGCCAGCATGGTGGCGGCGGCTCAAGCGTCGCGATGCGCGCTTTCTGCTGCCTCTGGGTTGGGTGGTGCTGATACTGCTGTTCTTTTCGTTGAGTCCAGGCAAGCGCGACGTCTATATCCTGCCCGCACTGCCGATGACCGCACTGGCGCTGGCTCCGCTACTGCCCGGCCTGTTGCGACGGAGCGGTGTGCGACTGTCGATTTTTGCGCTGACCCTGTTGTTGGGTGCCGGGTCGGCGGTCGCCGCGATATGGGCCATCCGCAAGCATCCGGCATGGGCTATCCAACTTGAACAAAGCTTGAACCCGCACATCTGGTGGCTGTTGCTGAGCGTGGGTTTGGCCGGCATGTTTGTCGTCGCAATGACTCGCGTACAACGCGCGCCGCTAGGCTGGCTGCTGTTCGCTGCCATTCTGTGGCCAATCTATGGCCTTTGGGGCTACCCGATGCTCAACGGCGATCGTTCGGCACGCGACGTGATGGTTCGCGCGCGCGACATCGCCGGACCACAAGCCACCATCGGTCTGCTCGCATGGAAAGAGCAAAACCTGCTGATGGCACGCGGGCCCGTCACCGAATTCGGCTTCCTTGAACCCTGGCCACGACAATACGCCGATGCCATTGCCTGGCAGCGGGCCGCACCGGATCAGCGCTGGATCTTCAGCCTGAAGGAAGCCATGGGCCACTGTGTGGACCGCAACCGCGCGACGTATGTGGGCCTGGCCAACCGCCGCGAGTGGTGGATGTTTCAGGCCGATGCCGTGATTCCCGGTTGCCTGCCCGGCACCGAGGACAGCGATACGGACGATTGAACGAATGCTCAGCGCGACGCGAGCAACGTGTTGTAGACCGCTTCGGTATGCTCCACGAATCGCGGCAAGCCGAACGCTGCCTGGGCATGTTGGCGTGCCGCTGCACCCATCGCCGGCAGCTCGTCGCGCTGCTGCAATAGCTGCACCAGCATCCGGGCGATGGCTGCATGATCGCGCACCGGCACCAGCCAGCCATCGGCATCCGGACGGATGTTTTCCGGTAGCCCCGCGTATTCGCTGACCAGCACCGGCTTGCCCATGGCCATCATTTCACGGCAGGCGAACGAGATCGTCTCCACACCCCAGGACAGCACGAAGCCCGCATCGATGGCCGCCATCGCCGGCCGCACATCGGCAAGCAACCCGGGAAAATGCACCTGTTCGCTCAAACCCAGCTCGGCAATGCGCTGTTGCGAAACCGCCTCCGGTGGTTTGCCCGCGATCAGCAAATGGACCTGCGCGCGCTGCTCGGGCGACAACAAGGCGAGTGCCTCGACCAGATCCATCCAGCCCTTGTACATGGCGGTACCGGCGTTGCTGCCCAGCAGCAGCACCGGCCGTTCGCCGACCCAGCGCTGACGCTGTGCACTCGCCGCCGGGGCTGGCCAGGGCGAAAAATGTTCGATATCCACGCCGTTGTGCACGGTGGCCAACAGGCAGCGTCGATACGCTGACGTCATCAGCGCGCGGTAGGTGTAATCACTGACCGCAATCACTGCGTCGGTGCCGCGCCGCGCCCGCCACCAGTGACCTATCCCGGTCATCGGCTTGGAGTTGTGCTTGGTCAACACAATTCGCGGTCGGCGTGCAAGCCCTTGCATGGCCGCGATAACCAGCCGATGGTCGGCGGACCCAGCAACATGCACCAGATCAAAATCGTGCTCGCGCATCATCGCGGTCAATTGCTTGCGGGCGCGCCGACGGGCAGCCAGTTTGTTCAGACCATTCGGAAACGGTTGCGCCCATGCGTGCACGCCGGGCAGCACATCGGTTTCCTGATGTAGCCGGCTGGTCGGCGGCGCTGCCACATGCACCTCGTGGCGGGTCGCCAGCGCCTTGGCCAGGGTCACGACATAGGTCGTATGACCGCCTCCATCGTCGTCATGGAAATTGGTGAACAGGAGCTTCAAAGGATCGGCCTGCGCGCGCGGAATCAAACGTCGACGGGACAAGAGCAGCACAAATTACATGAACACCACTGTTATGCCGCGACTAGTCGCACATGGACGGACAAGCACTCTAAAGTACCATGAGGCATTGCTTGGCCAGTGCTGAAGAGGGGGCTCTTCTGTACAACCCAATGGAATCATCGATTGAAGGGAGGCGCCGGGTGAATGAGAAGTTGAGGGCATGCTGGCTCGGCCTACTGTCGTTGCTGGTGGCCCTGATGCCGCTGTCGTTTGCCATCCGTTGGCATGACAAGGTCCTACCCATGGCGGTGTTATTGCTGACCGGGCTGGGCCTGCTGCTCGGCCGCGCGGCAACGCGAAGCAGCTATCGCCATGCATGGCCGGTGCTCATCGCCTGTGGTTTAGGGTTGCTTTATCCGGCGCTGAATATCCTGGGTCACGCGCTCGGCTGGAGCGCGTTTGATATGCCCTCGCATATTCTGCTTTTCATGGTCACGGCCGCGGTTTTCAGTTTGCCGTTACGGATGCGCTGGGTATGGCTGGGTTTCAGTCTGACCGCCATTCTGCTCGGCAGTGTCTGCATCGTGCAGCATTTCGTGCAGGGGATCGACCGCGCCTATGGTCTCAACGGTGGCGACTGGGGCGCCATTGAATTCGCCATGGTCATGCTCACGCTGTCGCTGATGTCGTTGCTGCAAGTGCTGTATCCCACCGCCGGCCATTCCGCCAGCCGCTATCTGGAAACGGGCGTGCACGGTGTCGGCGCTGTGCTCGGGATGTATGGTGCCCTCCTCACCCAGAGCCGCGGGCCGTTGCTGGCTTTCGTTCCGGTACTGTTGCTGCTGGTGTTGATCTATGCCCGACGTACCCGCCGGTGGCGCCAAAGCCTGGCGCTGATGGGCGCCATCGTCGCTGGCGGCGTGCTGGCCGCGGTGAGCATGCATGGCGCCGTCATGAATCGACTCGCGGCGGTGCAGACGGAATTATCCAGCTACAACCACCAGACCGATGCTCAGGGTGCCGTGCGCGAGCGCCTGGAAATGTGGCGTACAGCCAGGCAGGCCTTCGAGGATCATCCATTGGCCGGAGTGGGCATCGATCAATTTGGCGGTTATGTGCGCCAGCAGGTAGCTGCCGGTCACGCCAATCCGGTGATTGAAAAATACGAGCATCCACACAGTGAATATCTGGAGGCGGCGGCTACCGGAGGACTGCCCGGGCTACTGGTATTGCTGCTGGTATTCGGGGTTCCGCTGGGCTACTTCGCTCGCCAAGCGCAGCTCACCAAAGATGCCGTGCCGGTGCTGGCATACGCCGGAATCGCCGTGGTGGTCATGTACGCGCTGTGTGCGCTGAGTGACAATGTGTTCTATCGCGCCATGCCGCATTCACTGTATTTTTTTCTAGTGCTCGGATTCGCTGTTTCGATTGGCCATCTGGCCCGACCGCAAGAGGCTGCACAGCATGGCTGAGCAACGGCGGAGGACGCGCATCAACCTGATCGGCTGGGACAACGGCCGCGGTCTGAGCCATGACCTGCGGCTGCTGCGCGAAACACTCGAATCACTGGGTTACGAGGTCCATTTCACCCCTACCGGGCCGAAAAGACATCGCCTGACGCCGGCAGCCGTGCTGTTGTGTATACGACTACTCTGGCGATGGTTGCTACTTGGCTTTCGCGGATCCTGGAAGTTCGACGCCAACATCATGTTGGAACATGTGCGCCCGGCCTACCTGGGCGTGGCAAGGCGCAATCTGTTCATTCCCAATCCGGAATGGATGTCGCAACGGGATGAGCGTCATCTGCACAAGCTTGATGCGGTGCTTGCCAAGACCCGAGTCGCGGCGAGCGCCTTTCAGGCGCGCGGCATCCACACGTTATACATCGGCTTTCGTAGTACCGACTGCCTGATTCCGCAGACACCTCGGCAAGCGCGTTTCCTGCACCTGGCTGGAGCCAGCCGGATGAAGGGTACCCGGCGCCTGTTGGCGCTGTGGCGTCAGCATCCCGAATGGCCGCCGCTGCTGGTATTGCAGGCACCACAGAACGCACAAGACATTCCCAGCACGCCAGCACGCGACAACGTGGAGCACCGGATTGCCACGCTCGAGGACATCGACGAGGTTCGTGACCTGCAAAACAGCCACGTCTTCCATCTCTGCCTGTCCGAAGCCGAGGGTTGGGGCCACTACATCGCCGAGGCGATGAGCTGCGGCGCCGTGGTGATCACCTGCGATGTGCCACCGATGAATGAAATGGTGCGCCCAGGACGCGGTCTGCTGGTTAGTGCCACTGCCGTCGGACAGCTGAACGCCGCGATGCGTTATCACTTCGATGAAGCTTCGTTGGAAGCGAAGATTGAATACACGCGCAGCCTGGACGCTGCGAACTGTGCGGCGATCGGTGCCGAGGCGCGTGCCTGGTTCGAGGCGAATCAGCGAAATTTTGCGGGCCAGCTGCAGGATGCGTTGCAACAGCTGTTGTAGAAACCCGTCTCCTAGCCCTGCTTGTTACGCCCGAGCAGGATCGCCAATGCGTGCTCGACGCGCTTCCACCACGGTGCGCGGCTGCGCAAGGCAAGCGCCGCATAGCGCTTCGTTTCAGCCCACAGCGGGGCAGGCTTGGTTCGGTATTCGAGCTTGCATAGCGCGATGCAGGAATCGTCGATTCCGGCCTCACGTGCGTAGTGGTTGATCAGACCGCGCGAACGCAGGCGATTGATGTACGTCTGGGAAGGGCCAAGATTGGACCACCAGCCGTTTTTGCCGTGAATGCGGTACCAGACGCTACCTGTCGGCAGATAGTATTTATGCGCACCAAGCACACTGCTGCCGAATACCAGGCAGTTGTCCGCCGACAACCGCCATGTCTCGCGAAAGGACTCGGGCAGATCGAGCACTTTGCGCGCCCACTTCATGCGCATCGACAACGCCGACGTGGGGGCGCCATACCATCGCGCCATGGCGTAGGTCATGATCGCGGTGTGGCCCAGATCGACGGCGCTACGGTTGAACCCAACCAGCCGGTCCTCCTGACCGAAGTGATGCATGTCTGAAAAGACAAAACCGACATCGGTGCGCGCGTCGTATAGCTCGCCCAGGCGCTCCAGATAGTCGGGTGACCAGTGATCATCGGAATCCAGATAGCAGACCACTTCCGCTTGCGCCACCGCGACGCCACGCTGGAAAGCCTGGAACTGCCCGCCATTTTCAACGCAGATCAGCGTAACCCGCTCGTCTTTCCCATAGTGTTCGCGCAAAAGCTCGTCCGAGCCGTCGGTCGAGCCGTCGTCGACAACGATCACCTGCGTGGCTCTGCGGCTCTGTGCGAGCGCGCTTTCGACGGCTTCCACCACGAAATCGCGATAGTTGTAGCTGGTGATGACGACCGCGAAGGTTGTATTCCCGATGCTCATGCAGCGACCCTGGCCGACCATCGCCAGACACGCTGTCGCGTGCCAAGGCAGCCGCCGCCCCCTACAGGCTCGGCCTCATTCACAGTATTGCTCATGGACATCCGTTCTCCGCTTGATCAATCTCGGAATTCCAGCAACGACGGTTCATACCTTGCACGTATCATACCGAAGGCGGGGCCCACGTCCCGGACAAGCGCCAACGGCGTAGCCCTTCTTTACATTTGGGAGAGCACACGACGGATCGGCCAGAACGGATCAGCTAGAATTTGCCGATGCCCACCCTGCCACTGACCCTTGTCGTCATCACTCATAACGAGGCCGACAATATTGCGCGCTGCCTTGACAGCGTGCCGTTTGCAGCCGAGAAACTGGTGGTCGACAGCGGCAGCGATGACGATACCGTAGCCATTGCGCGTGCGCATGGTGCGCGCGTTGTCCATCAGGATTGGCTGGGTTTCGGCCCCCAACGCAACTTTGCCACCACTCTATGCGGCAACACCTGGATCCTTGCGCTGGACGCGGATGAATATCTGACGCCCGAGCTGGCCATCGAACTGGAACAGCGGCTGCCCGAGTTGATGGCGAGCAAAGCGTGTGCCGCCTGGTTGCGCCGCAGCACGATCTTCATGGGAGCGCCGATGCGTTGGTATCGGCCTGCTGTCGGCGAGAAGATGGCGCGGCTCTATCATCGTGATCGCGCGCGCTGGACCGACGCGCGGGTGCACGAATCGCTGCGCTTCGACGGTTCCGCGCCGACACTGCGCGCACCGTTCAATCACGTGAACAACCCGACCCTGGTACACAAGCAGCTGAAGTCGTTGCGCTATTCAGAGCTGAAGTGCAGGGACTGGAATGACAAGAACAAGCCCGTACGGATGTGGCAGACACCGTTCCTGTTCCTGTTGACCTTCATCAAGGATTATTTTTTTCGACTCGGCTTTCTGGATGGTTGGCGCGGCTATTTGATCGCGCACACCGCCGCCGTGTATGCCGTTTACAAGCGCATGCGTTATTACGAAATACGCCAGAACCCCGAATCGCTGCCGCTGGCGGCGACCTCGCTTACCCGGCACGGAATCGACCGCTGACCATGCCAACGCCCGCTTCCACCAAACCGGTTTCAACCGGACCGGCTTCGCGTAAACGCTACCTGTTATACGGATCCGAGCGCTATGCGCTGGCGATCCTGCGCCCGATACAGGAAGCAATCCGCGCCCGCGGCGACGAAGCGGCGTGGTTTTTTGATGGGCCCGGTGCAGAGGACTTGATGCAAGGCGAACGCCTGCTCAGCGTGGCCGAAGTACGCGCATGGAAGCCGCTGGCGGTGATCACTTCCAGCAATGCCGTGCCGCACTTCTTTCCCGGCGTGAAGGTGGAGACATTTCACGGCTTCAACGCGGGCAAGCCACGACATATTTATATCCGCGGCTTTTTCGATCTTTACTGCACCACCGGACCGCGCGATACCGCGCAGTTCAAGGAGCTCGCCGATCGGCTCGGCCATTTCGCGGTCATCGAGACCGGCTGGCCCAAGCTCGACCCTTTCATGCGGGAGATCGCCGGCCCGTTGCCGCCCGTGCGCAAGCCGCCGGTGATTCTCTATCACTCCACGTTCTCGCCCAAGTGGAGTGCCGCTGACACGCTGTATGAGGAAGTGAAGCGCCTGTCGCGGGACGGTCGCTGGCACTGGATCGTCAGCTTTCATCCGAAGATGAACCCGGAGACCGCGGCACGCTATCGGGCACTGCAGAACGAGTACTTGACGTTCGCCGAGAACGACAACATTCTCGATCTGTTTCCGCAAGTCGACCTGATGTGCTCGGACACTTCTTCGGCGCTCAGTGAATTCCTGCTCACCGGCAAACCGGTGGTGACCTTCAAGAATCGCCAGCCTGGTCCGCAACTGATCGACATCGACGATCCGGCGCAATTCGAGCCCGCGATCGAGCGTGCATTGGCGCGGCCAGCGGAGCTGCTCAAGGCGATTCACGACCATGCCGACGCCATTCACCCCTACCGTGATGGCCATTCCAGCGAACGTGTGCTGGATGCGATCGATGCCTTCGTTGCTGCTGGTGCGCGCAATCGACGTCACAAGCCACTGAACTTGTGGCGAAAGCTGAGGCTCCGTCGGCGCATCGGCTATTGGGGCCCGGCCTGAGATCGTGCCGGATCGCTTACGGATAGCCTTGCGAGCATTCAGCGCGGGCTAGAATCACCCTAACCTGCCATCTGCCAAGAGTCTGCCAGTGTCCGTCAGCGCTTACAGCCGTTCCGAACACCTGCGTGCCGTGTGGCCATGGCTTCCGCTGTGGGCATTCGTTGCCCTGCTGGCGATTTTTTCTCACGGGCCGATGCCGTTGTATTCCACCCGCACCCTTGCCGTGGCGTGGGAGATGTGGAGCCACGGCCACTGGCTGGTGCCGTACAACAACGGGCAGCCCTACAGCGAGAAAGCGCCGCTGCTGTTCTGGCTGATCCACGCCGGTTGGTTCGTATTCGGCGTCGATGACATCTGGCCGCGGGTGCTCGAGGTATTGATCGGCGGCATGCAACTCGTGCTGATCTCGATGCTGGCGCGACGGCTGTTTCCGAGTCGGCCGTGGATGACCAAGGCGGCGCCGTGGATGCTGCTGGCGCTGGGCTACGCATTCCTGTTCGGCCTGCAGATCATGTACGACTTGCTGCTGGCGGTATGGGCCCTGGCAGCGCTGCTGTGCCTGACCCCGAAGCTGCATCGCAGCGAACCGCGCTGGCTGCTGTTCGGGTTATGCATCGGGGCGGGCCTGCTGACCAAAGGGCCGGTCATGCTGATGCACGTCATTTTTCCGTGGCTACTCGGACCGTTGTGGAACGAGTGGGCGCGTCAGCATCGCGCACGCTGGTACGGCCGTGGCGCGCTGGCTTTTCTGCTCGGTCTGGCCTTGCTGCTGGCATGGGCACTACCGGCCGGTTTTTCTGGCGGTGATGCCTACCGACACAGGTTGTTCTTCACCCAGACAGCCGCGCGGGTGGTTCACGGCGTGACCTCCGAGCAACACCTGCAGAGTCATGCTCATGCGGTACCGTGGTATTTGCTGATGCTGCCACTGCTGCTGTTCCCGTTTATCGGCTGGCCCCGCGTCTGGGTCGCATTGGCCACCTTGCGTCGACCATTGGAACCAGGCCTGCGCTTTGCGCTGTGTTGGGTGCTACCGACGTTCGTGGTTTTTTCGCTGATCCGCGGCAAGCAGCTGTACTACCTGCTGCCGGAACTGGCCGGCATCGTGTTGTTGATGGCGGCCGCCATCGCCGTGCTGCGCGAACGCCGCCCCACGCTGGCCGACAACGGCTGGTTCGGCACGTGGCCATTGGGCGTCGGCGGCATCGCTTTCGCACTGTTCCTGTTCCTGTTGCCGGCCCTGGTGACCAACAACTATCTGCACGGTGAGTGGCCGGATGCGGCCGCACCTTACAGCCGTTATTTCGGCGTGGTGTTTGTGCTGCTCGGGGCTCTGTTGTTGCTGCGCGGGCGTGGCGAATTGCGTCGGCTGGCCGTCGCCGGGCTGATCGGTGTACTCGCCCTCAACACCTTGTTTACGCTGACGCTGTGGCCGCGCTATGACCTGCATCCCGCGGCTCAGTTGCTGCACCAGGCGGACAGCGCAAACCAGCCTATCGGCAACGTCGGTGATTACGAGGGCGAGTTCCATTTCGCTGGCCGATTGCTGCATCCGATCAGCCTGCTGCCGGAAAGCAACGCCGTGCAGGATTTCGCGCGCAGCCATCCGAACGGACTGATCGTGACGCACCCGGGCCAGCTTGACGCCAACGATCTGCGCTATGCGCTGCTCGCGCAGCCGTTCCGCTCGTCGTGGGTGGTGATCTGGCCGGCTACTTCGCTAGCCGATGTGCTCGCAGGGCGCACGCCTGCCGAGCCCGCGCAGCCGACCCAGATCTATCCAGCCGACCGTCGGCGTTATCGCACCCAGCCATGAACGCGACGCTGATCGCCAGCCTGCGCAAGCAGTGCGGCGGCCCACGCGACGGTGCCTTGCTGCGTTTCTCGCTAGGTAATGCGCTGCTTGCTGAAGGCGACGCGAGCGCCGCCGTCGATGAGCTGCGCCGTGCTGTGGCGTTTGATCCGACCTATTCGGCGGCATGGAAACTGCTCGGCAAGGCTTGTCTCCAGGCCAACCAACCGCAGGCAGCGGCTGATGCCTGGCGCCAGGGTATCAACGCCGCCTCGCAGCGCGGCGATAAGCAGGCCGAAAAGGAAATGACTGTGTTCCTGCGTCGGCTGGAAAACCCGTAGAAAACCAATCCGTAGCGAGCACGTAGGTTGGGGTTAGCGCAGCCCAACCTACCTTTGCGAGAGGGTGCGGCCGGCTTGTGGGTCCTAGCCGTTTTCGCGATCGTAGGGGCTGGGCCGATCTTCGGCGGAGTAGCGTTTGTATTGCCACTGGTATTGCGTAAAAGCCAGTTCGACGCAGTTCTGCACACCCTGATTGAGCGCACCGCAGCCCACTTTCAGATCGGCATCGGTTAGTCCCGGTGGTGCTGGCAGCAGATGAATGCGATAGCCCGCACCGTGCGGCAGCCGCTCAGCGAACCCAAACAATACGGTGGCCCCGGTACGCGCAGCCAGTCGTGGCAGCAAGACCATGGTCAGCGCATCGCGGCCGAAGAACGGTGCGAATTCGCCTTCTCCGGCACGTGGCTTCTGGTCCGGCAGGATACCGACCGTGCCACCGGCGGCCAGTCGCTTGTATAGCGTGCGCACGCCCGCACCATCGGCGCGAACCTGTTCGGGTGCCAGCGCACCGCGCATCTTGCGCATCAGTCCTTCGATCGCCGCGATCCGCGGCGGCCGGTAAAGAATCGCCATCGGCGTCTTGCGACACAGCCAGTAGTTCAGCAACTCCCAACAACCCAGGTGCGGCGCCGCGATGATCACGCCCTTGCCCGCCGCCAGTGCCGCATCAAACAACGCCTCTCCTCGCACTTCGCGGACCAGACCAAGCGCGCGTTCCGCGCCGCCGCCCCAGATCTTCACGATTTCAGTGGCCGATTTGCCACTCTCCATCAAGACCTCGCGCAACAGCGCCGCCTGCGCCGGGTCATCCAGTTGCGGCCGCACGATGCGCAGGTTCACGGCGGTGTTTTGCACCATGCGGCTGCGCCACCACAGCGTCAGCCGGCCCACCACGCTGCCGATACCGTGCACCACGGGCAACGGCAGCCGACCGAGCAAGCGCAACAGCAGATAAAGGATGAACATGTCGATACGCATCCGCCCAGTTTACGGGAGTAGGCCAGCGCACACCTCAGCTCGTTCCCATCGCAACCGCTTTCGCAGGCTGCGTAGTGGTTTTAAGCTGGGCGCCTTGCCCCTTTCCGTGCGCCCATGATTGCCTTGATCCAGCGCGTACTTTCCGCCCGCGTCGATGTCGACGAGGCCACCATCGGCGCGATCGGGCCGGGCTTGCTGGCGCTGGTGGCGGTCCAGCCGGACGACGGCGAAACGCAAACCCGGCGCATGCTCGAACGTCTGCTCGGCTATCGCGTATTTGCCGACGACGCCGGCCGCATGAACCGTTCGCTCACCGACACCGGCGGCGGCTTGCTGCTGGTCAGTCAATTCACGCTGGCGGCCGACACCCGTTCCGGCATGCGCCCGAGCTTTACACGCGCAGCGACACCGGAACACGGCCGGCGCTGGTTCGATCGCTTGCTGGAACTCGCGCGAGTTGCACATCCGGGGGTGGAAACCGGCTGCTTTGGCGCCCATATGAAGGTCCAGCTGGTGAACGATGGCCCTGTAACTTTCTGGCTCGACACCCGTTGAATGGACACCGGCAAGCGACGCATGAGCTCTGATCGGCAAAAGCATCGCAAGACCGCGATTTGGCGCGATTTTTGCGTATCCTTCTCGAATATTTTCCCACTTGAAAACTGGTCAAAAAAGCAGCACATCGCTATAATGTCCGGTTCTTGAACCCCGCGGCGGTCGGTTAATGAATAGC